>ERZ824575.682-NODE-682-length-40490-cov-16.224113_pt1 | contig 40490 bp, 29 predicted proteins | sample MGYA00519470_ERZ824575 | MGnify/ENA primary metagenome ERZ824575 (study PRJEB31778, sample SAMEA3449170) | human gut metagenome | biome: human gut; feature: human-associated habitat; material: faeces | place: United Kingdom | collected 2010/2012 ... | reverse complement strand
AACCCCTATGTCATGCGTGAGAGGCATGTATCCTAACCCTTAGATGAATCCACCGTTTGAGTTTTGTGGTGCAAAGATAGCGCCATATTTTGAAACTCCAAAATTTTCCGCCAAAAAGTGTGATTTTTTTTCGTTTCCGGCTCCGGCTACCCCTTTTTGACTATCTTTACCCGCGTTGAACAACCGGAAATCCACAAAAAGATGAAAAAGTCCGTCCTGCTACTGGCCGCCGCGACCCTGCTGACCGCGTCGTCCTGCTCCCGACGCGAAGTGCGTCCCGACCTTGACCTCGTAACGATCGACACGCTGCTGACCCGCAACGGAGCGGAGTGCCGCGTCGACTTCCGCTTCACCACGATCCGCAACGCCGACAAGTCTCCGGCGCTCGGCGCCATCGAGTCGGCCAACATCCGCTATTTCTTCGAAACACCCGTGCCCGCCCGCTCCCTGCGGGAGGCCCTCGAAGCCGCAATCCGCGAAATCGACACCACCTGCATGCCCGACCGGCCGGGCGTCGTCGCCAACCACGCCTACGAGATCTCCGCAGAATCCGCGATCTCGCTCCGCGACACGCTGCTCCTCTGCACAATCACCCGTTCGAGCTATACGGGAGGGGCTCACGGAAGCTATACGACCGAGTACCACACCTATTCGCTCGCCGACGGATACGAAATCACGACGGCCGACCTCTTCACCGGGGAACAGGCCGAACGTCTCGACACGCTGATTGTGGAAAAACTCTGCACGAAATACGGGGCGCGCAACCGCGAGGAGCTTGCCGACCGGGGATTTTTTCCCGAAGAGATCGGCGCAACGGAGAATTTCCGCATCGAGGCCGATTCGATCGTCTTCTGCTACAACCCCTACGACATTGCCTGCTACGCCATGGGAGCCATCGAGGTGCCGGTCGGCTGGGGAGAGCTCTCCGCGCGCTGATCCGGCCGCCCAGGCCGGGCCGCAGGGTCATCCGCCCGCCGGACGACAACCCCGCCCGCCGGAAAAAGAAAAAGGTCCGAGTCTCACGACTAGGACCTTTTTTGGTAAGGGAACCACCCCTTGCCAAAAAGCGAGGTTTAATCGGAGGTATTCGACCTTCGGAACGAGCACCGTCCCTCAAGTCTTAGTGAAGCCCTTGCGGCCTCACAACCTGCCGATCTCCTCAACCAACCTAAAACTACTAACCTAAATGAACCTTAAAACTTCACTGCAAAGATAAGGGCGGATTTTATATTCTGCAAATAATTTACGAATATTTTAAATATATTTAACAATTTGATAACATTCCGGTTTCTTTCGTTTTCACGTAAACAGCTATTGATCATTGGATTACAATAAAATCCACAAAACAAATAAGAGAAGGCGGGTATCCGACGCAAAACGACCGGAAACGGGTCGCAGGCGGCTGACGGAGGGAATTTCGGGGGAAAGAGGGGGCGTCGGGGTGCAGGAGCAGTCAAGCGGCGGCCGGTCCCGAACGAAAGCGAAGCGAAAGTCAGATGAAGGAAACGCAACCGCCGGACAGCTTCATACGCAGGCGGGCTGCACAAAAACGGCCGAAGAAGCGGCCGAAAGCAGGGAAACAAAAAAAGGAAACGCGGATCCGGGAACCCGTCCCTAATCCTTTGTTTCCTCACCAACCTAAAACTACTAACCTAAATGAACCTTAAAACTTCGCTGCAAAGATAAGGCGAAATCGGATTCCCTGCAAATTATTTAATAAAAAAAATTTCATATTTTTTTGATATTTTTTATTATTACACTTCGGCGGCATTTTCAACAGCCTGAAAATCAAGGATGCGAGACGGAAGCGTAATCATTTTGCAACAATATTTTCGCTCCGGGTGCAGTATAATGCCGAAAAAGCGTTTTCTTTGAAAGCGGATTGGGCACAATCCCCGCACCGGAAGGGCAGAGGCTCCGCATGAAACGGTCCGCAACCACCCGACCGCGGCAGGGATTTTGCAGGAATCCCGATGTTGCACACCCAAACGAAAACCGACACCGCACGATGACCGTATCGCTGATCATATCGACCTACAACTGGCCCCGGGCCCTCTACCTGTGTCTTGACAGCGTCATGCGGCAGAGCAGACTGCCCGACGAGATCCTGATTGCCGACGACGGCTCGGGGCTCGACACGCACGACGTCGTACGCCATTTCGAACGGATCTCCCCGGTTCCCGTGCGCCACATCTGGCACGAAGACCGCGGTTTCCGCGTGGCCGCCATCCGCAACAAGGCCATCGCCGCAAGCCGCTGCGACTACCTCATCCAGATCGACGGCGACCTGATCCTGCAGCGCAACTTCATCCAGGACCACCTGGCCTTCGCGCGCCGCGGCTGCTACGTCGCCGGCTCGCGCGGCATGCTGACCCGCGAACTCACGCAGCAGGTGCTCAGCGGCGTGATCACCTCGCTCTCGCCCCTCACCCGGGGCGTTTACTGCAGCAACAACGTCATGCGCATCCCCGTCATCGCGGCCTTCTACCGCATGTTCAGCCCGGAATACAATCCCCGCAGCTGCAACATGGCTCTCTGGCGCGAGGACGCCCTGCGCGTCAACGGATACGACGAGACATTCGAAGGGTGGGGATACGAAGATACGGAATTCGGGCTGCGCCTGAAGAACAGCGGCGTACACCAGCGGCGCATCAAGTTCCGCGCCGTGGCCTTCCACCTGCACCACGAGAAGGTTTCGCGCGAACGCTGCCTCACGAACGAGCGCTACTACCTGGAGAGCATCCGCGAACACCGCACCCGCTGCAAACGGGGCATCGACCAGTACATCGGGCTCCTTTCGCCCGAAAACCGGCGCCTGCTCCATCCGGCGCCCCCAGCCGGCACCGAACGGCGTCTGCACTGAACTACCGTCGCGAACCACCGAAACCTCACTTGCCAACCATGCTGGTATCCGTCATAGTCCCGGTCTACAAGGTCGAAAAATACCTCGACGCGTGCATCGAAAGCATCCTCAGCCAGACGATGCGCGACTTCGAGCTGCTGCTCATAGACGACGGGAGCCCCGACCGCTCGGGCGAGATCTGCGACCGCCATGCGGCGCGCGACGCGCGGGTGCGCGTCTTCCACGGCCCGAACCGGGGCGTCAGCCGGGCCCGCAACACGGGACTCGACCGGGCGCGCGGCGAGTTTGTGGTCTTCGTCGATGCGGACGACACCCTCGCCCCGGACCACCTGGAGCAGCTCTGCAACAGCGGCATCGGCGAGGACGGCATCGTCTTCACGAACCTCATCGAGGAGCGGCCTCCGCACGGCGGCCGCGAACGCATACGGCAATACCCCGTGCCCGACCGGCGCATCACGCCGCAGGAGGGACATGCAGCCTGCATGGAGGTCGTGGCCGAGCTGCTGCGGATCCGCTGTTTCGGATGGACCTGGAACAAGCTGTTTTCGCGGGCGACGATCGAACGGCTGGGGCTGCGCTTCGACGAGAGCCTCAGCTACGCCGAAGACGAGGTATTCACGGCCCGCTACTGCTGCCACATCACCCACCTGGTGAGCCACAGCCACCCCACCTACCGCTACCGGTTCGTGGCGGGGAGCCTGCTCCACCGCCCCATCGACCCCGAGGTGCTCATCCGCACCCGCACGCTGCTCGACGGGATCTACGCGACGGAGTATTACAACGACGAGATGCGCTACCTGACCTGCCGGCTCTTCTTCTCGCGCCTGCGCCGCGAGCTGCGGCGCTGCGCATCATCCGAAAGTCCCCAGGCCCTGATGATCGCCCGCACGATGATCGACAACTGGCAGCGGCTGCGCCGCTACGCCCGCCCCGAGTACCGGCGGAGCTTCTACGACCGCAAGATTCTCCTTTTGGGTTGGCTCGCCTGCGGCAGCGGAGATCCCCGCCGGACGATCCGCCTTGTCCGCGGACTGCACCTTTAAAATCCCCCTATCCCCGCTTCTTCGTGCCGAAGGGCGACGGCCAGTAGTGGTAGTGTCGCCGCATCTTCCATTTGCGGATCAGGTTGAGCGGCTTGCGCTTCAGGCCGTCGAAACCCCGTTCGAGGAAGTCGTCCACGGCGTCGATGACCCGTGCGGCGCAGCGTCCGTCGCGGTGCGGCTCCTGGTAGAGGGCATACCTGCGCAGCTCGTCCATCAGATCGTCGGGCCGCGTGAGGGCCCGCTCCAGCGCGGGGCCAACCTGCCGCGGCTCGCGGACATCGAGCAGGAAGGGGCCCGGATGCGTGTTGCGGAATGTTACGACGGGCTTGTCCAGGAGCATGAACTCGATGATGATCGACGAGCTGTCGCACAGCATCACGTCGGCCCGCCGCAGCGGCTCGAGATCGAACGTGTTACCCATATAACGGACATTTTCGTGCGTGGCGGCAATCTCCCGGTAGCGCTCCGAAACGGCCGGGTCGAGCAGCGGATGGAACATGAAGATCCACTCCCACGGACGCTCCTCGACCAGATGACGGATCTCCTCGATGAGCAGCGGCGCGGAGGTGATTCCCCGCGAGAAGGTCGAGGTGTAGAGAATGACGGGGCGCTCGTTGCGGGGCAGCTGCTGCATCTCGGGCGTGCAGTAGAGGTCGGCCTTCGGCCAGCCGGTCTCGTAGACGCGGAAATAGCCGTACTTGCGTTCGAGTTCGCGGAACGTCGGGGTGCTGCTCGGCCCCTGCGAGCAGTAGATATCGAAACAGCCCCGGATGGTGAAGTGGTCGTCCACGGCCTCGAACCGCTTGCGGTTGGCATAGCCGTGGAAGACGGAGACCTTGATTCCCGGGAAGAAGTCGGGAACGTAGCGCACCGGCGAGAAGACGGCGATCGGGTTGTACGCCATCACCTCCCCGACGCTCATCAGGCGCCGCTCGCCCGCGACGAGCATGTCCGGACAGCCCGGTTCGAGGAACCAGGCCGCCTCACCGCCCCGGCGGCGGATCTCCGCCTGCAGGGACCGCAGAATCGGATAGGCATAGGGCAGCGTGGCAAAAAGCAGGTATCTCTTGGTCTCCATGGGACAAACGTTGGTTTCAGGATTGGACGTAGCGGACGACGGCCTCGGCGATCCGTTCGCCGTCGAGGGCCGCCGAGATGATGCCTCCGGCATAGCCGGCCCCCTCGCCCGCGGGGAAGAGCCCCGCCACCTCGGGGTGCATGAGCGTCGCCGCATCGCGCGGGATCCGCACGGGGGTCGAGGTGCGCGACTCGACACCCACGACCACCGCCTCGTTGGTCAGGTAGCCCCGCATGCGGCCGCCGAAGGTCCGCAGACCCTGCCTGAGGCTCTGGGCGATGAACGGCGGCATCCAGCGGTCGAGGCGCGAAGGGGTGATGCCCGGGATATACGATGTTGCGGGCAGCGAGGCACTCGCATGTCCGGCGGCAAAGTCGGCCACGCGCTGCGCCGGGGCGATCTGATGCGCCCCGCCCTCACGGCGCGCCGCCTGCTCGAAGGCCTGCTGGAACTTCAGCCCCGCCAGCTCGCCCCACTGCGGCCGGAGGTATTCGAAATCCGACAGGCGCACCTCGGTAACCAGCCCCGAGTTGGCATAGGGCGATGTGCGGCCGCTGGGCGACATGCCGTTGACGACCGACTCCGCCGCATCGGTCATCGCCGGGACGATGAATCCTCCGGGGCACATGCAGAAGGAGTAGACGCCGCGCCCGCCCTCCTGGCTTACGAGCGAATAGGAGGCGGCCGGAAGGTACTCGCCGCGCGTCGGACAGTGGTACTGGATCGAGTCGATGAGCGCCTGGGGGTGTTCGATGCGCACGCCCATGGCGAAGGGCTTGGCCTCGACACGCACGCCGCGGGCATGGAGCAGTTCGTAGATGTCGCGGGCCGAGTGTCCCGTGGCCAGCACCACGGCGGCCCCCTCGATCCGCTCGTCACCCGCGCAGACGCCGCAGATACGGCCGTTGCGGAGCAGCAGGTCCGTTACACGGCTGTCGAAACGGAACAGGCCGCCCGCATCGAGGATCGTCCGACGGATGTTCCGGATGATATAGGGCAGCTTGTCGGTGCCGATATGGGGATGCGCCTCGTAGAGGATCTCGGGCGCGGCGCCGTGGAAGACGAGCGTCCGGAGCGCCTTGTTGTAGTCGCCGCGCTTCTTGCTGCGCGTGAAGAGCTTGCCGTCGGAAAAGGTCCCCGCGCCTCCCTCGCCGAAGGCGTAGTTCGAGTCGGCGGGAACGGCCCCGTTGCGGTTGATCTGCGCGATGTCGCGCTTGCGCGCCGAGACGTCGCGGCCGCGCTCCAGCACGATGGGCCGGAAACCCAGCTCGATCAGCCGCAGTGCGGCAAAAAGCCCCGCAGGGCCCGATCCGACGATGACAACCTCCGTGCGGCCCGCAACCTGGGGATAGTCGAAATGCACGGGCGCGGGCAGCGGCTCGCGATCGACATAGACCTCGAGCGTCAGATTGACCTTGACCTGCCGCTGGCGGGCGTCGATCGAGCGTTTGACCACCCGCACCAGCGCGAGGTCCGACTCCCGGACACCCAGACGCCGGGCCGCCAGCGAGGTATAGAGAGCGGTATCGGCCGCCTGCTTCGGAGTCAGGACAAGAGCGACGGTTTGAGGCATAAAACAGAAAAATTACAGACAAAAATAGATAAAAAAGCTGAATAATAGGGCTCTCGGCGCGGCCTTTTGCAATTTTTTTATATCTTTGCCTGCAAGTCGCGGATATGGTGTAATTGGTAGCCACGTCAGACTTAGGATCTGATGCCTTACGGCGTGGGGGTTCGAGTCCCTTTATCCGCACAAAGGAGCCTTTTTCGAGGCTCCTTTTTTCGTGGGAATCCGGATGCAGAACAAAGCAAAACGGTTGTATATCAACATATTAAACAATTCAGCTAGCATCCCGACCTCCGCTCCCGAAAAGTATTTCGCCGAAAACCTTCGGGTGGCAATTTGGTGGCAAAGGGGTCAAATCGGGAGCCAGGCGAGCAAACTGCCACCTTTCTTGCTTATAATGCATTGACCTGCTGCGTTTTGCATCGCAATAGATTTTTCTTGTCAGCGTTTTGTTAACCTCTAAATTTTACAAAACCATGAGACAAGAGAGTTTCAGGATTCTCTTCCTGATGCGAAAGGGAAGAATGAAAAAAGACGGATTCGCAACCATTTATGCCCGAATTACAACGGGCAGTTTCCGTCAGGAGATCTATTTCAACTGCGAGGGACGACCCGAGTTGTGGAACCAGCGAAAAGAACGGATGATGGGGACCAGCCGCCTGTCGTTGAAGATCAACGAAATGCTGGACGAATTCCGTGTACAGATCCTCGACATCCGCAGCAAGTTGCTTGCCGAAGGTTTCGAGGCCAATGCTCTGCAAATCAAACAGCGTTACTTCAACCCGCTTAAAAACACCATGATGTTGATCGCGGGGCTGGGCGACTACGTCCAACGGCGGCAGGCTGAGGTCGGCGTGCGCATCACCCAGCGGACAGCCGACAAGTACGAACGACTGCTGCGTTATCTGAAACAGTACCTCGCCCAGCGCGGCCCGGAGGAGGATATTCCCGTTGAGCGAATGAACTACGAATTTCTCGACGGATTCAGCCTCTTCCTGCAAACGGCACACCGCTGCCGCCACAACGGCGCCGTAGCCGTCATGGACTGTCTTCGCAACTTCGTGCTCTACTGCCTGCGCAACGAATGGATTGCCAAGAATCCCTTCCGCTACTACAAACTCAAGGAGGATCAGGCGCAGGCCAAAGAGCACCTCACGGCCCGCGAACTGGAAATCCTGACCCGCAAGCAACTCGACCACCGGCTGGCCCGTATCCGCGACGTCTTTGTCTTCTGCTGCCTTACGGGACTGGCCTTCGCCGATGCCGACCACCTGCGGAGCGAACACATCTCGCGCGACGACGAAGGACGCTGGTGGATCCACAAGCCACGCGAAAAGACCGCCGTGATGAGCCGCATTCCCCTGCTCCCGATGGCATTGGAGATCCTCCGCCGCTACGAGCACGACGCAGTCTGCCAGGCCCGCGGACGGGTGCTGCCCCTGCCAAGCAACCAGAAGATGAATGCCTTTATGAAGGAGATCGCCATCGTCTGCGGCATCGACAAGGTGCTGACCACGCATTGCGCCCGCCATACGTTCGCCTGCATGGCGGTCGAATACGGAATGCCGATCGACGTGCTGGCCAAGATTCTCGGGCACTCGAACACCAACATGACGCGCCACTACGCCAAATTCTCCGAGACGGTCATCGGCCGCGCGATGGAGGCTTTCGGCGAGCGGCTGGCGTCGGCGGCTTCGGCCGAATAACAGGTCGTCGAGGTCTCGGACGGATCGACACGAGGAAAAGAAGATTACCCTGCCGTTGAGCGCGAAGCCGGCTGCGTGCCGGCCCCGACGGAGCGATAACGGAGCGAGCGGCCCGATAAGGGCCGCTCGCTCTGGTCGTGACGGGGACGGCGGCGAATCGCTCTTCGGCTGCGGCCGCGCGGGATGCGGGGATGCTGCGCGGGTGTCGCTCAGCGGCGACGCCGTACCGCCTCGGCAACTCGATTCCAGTCCTGCTCGAATCGGTCGCTCAGGCAGCATTCCAATTGAAATAGCGGCAGGGATCGGGGATCGACTGCGCCCGAACGGATGCGCATCGCGTATTCGACGAGCTGCGACAGGGTGCAGCAGTCGCGCAGAGCGAGATACGGTGCCGCGCGGAAGCCGTCGCTGCGTACGGTCATCGACCCTTCGCGCCCTGCCAGCCGGACGATCGGCCGGTCGTCCTCCGCCGCATCGCCGTGCAGGATATAATCGTCGAGATTGAAATCCGACTCGGTGAAATCGAGGCGGAACGACCGCTCGTCGAGATAGGTCGCCCGATCGACCAGCACGTCGCGGACGTACCGTGCGAGGTCTAACGAAGGGTCCGTGCGGAAATCGTCGATCGGCCGGTCGACCACGCGGATCGGCAGGTCGGCCGCCGCGAGATCCAACGTGCCGACTTCGCGCAACCGCCCGACGATCGTCGCTACATAGCGGGCATGGAGCTGTTCCGACACGCGGTCGCGCGCTTCGTCGCTCAGCACGATCGGGCCTTTTCCGGTCTTCATGCGCCGTGCGCCTCCCGCACGCAGTCGATCGCCGCGAGACGTTCGTACTGCCCGCGCAGCTCGGCGACGATCTTGGTGTTGCAACGCTTGACGATCCGCCGGAGCCGTGCAGCGTCTTCGGCCGTCAGCGCATAGCGTGCGGTCGTCTCGTCGTCGATCCTCAGCGGCTCGTTCGCGAGAATCGCCGCGCGGCAGCGACACATCATGTAGTTCGGGAACTCGCTGACGATTTCTTCGACCGCCGTATCGAGATCTTCGCTGTCGACCTCGCAGAGCGCCGTGCCCTCGGGCGAGCAGAACACTTCGCCGTGTTTACGGTACATCTCCTCGCGCTCCTTCTCTGTGCAGTAGACCGAGAAGCTGATAAGGAAAATCTGCCCTTTGGGCTTGAAGGAGGCGTAACGGGCGCAGAACTCGGGGATGGTATAGGTTTCATCGGGGAGGTCGCCACGCGAGAAGTCCTCGGTCAGCGCGATGCGGAACTCCGTCTTCGGCGCGGCCTTGAAGAGGGCATAGATGTAGGGCGCCCGCTCGTACAGGGCCGTCAGGATCGAACGGATGTCCCGCCGGTAGTCGAGGCTCGGGGAATCGTCCTCGGTCTTCACGTCTTCATCGGTTTCGAGCAGGAGGAGTCGGGCCAGCTCGTCGGGGAGTGTCGTTGCCTTTTTCATTGTAATTTTAAGTATCGGGTTCGTTGTTCAGGGGTCGTATTAAGTGCAGTTTACGGAGTATATCGGAGCTGCCCCGCCCGCCACTCCGCCGCACGGAGCTGTGCGGCGGAGGCGACGTACCAGTACTCGTCAGTTACGGATCGCGGGGACCGTATGGGAAGGGCAGCGACATCGCCGAACCTAAAACTTTTACTTGAAAAAGAAACAAGGCGATGCCGCCGCCTGTAAGATCGACGGAGCGTGAAGGGCGGCCGAACCACTGCGGACGAAGGCGTCGTGCCCGCATGCCGATTCCGTCGGCCGAGGATTCGGCAGGTGCAGTTCGTATATTTTATTGTATTCGGGGCGGGACGGAGCATAACGTTCGGGATAACGATGTGTGCGTTCGCTGTGAAAACAAGCGCGGAGAGCCCCCAAACTGTTGCGGACGAAAGTGCTACGAACGAGGGTGTTGCGGACAAAGACGTCGCGGGCGAAGGCGTCGTGGCTGCATGCCGATTCCGCCGGCCGACGGTTCGGCAGGTGAAGTTCGTATATTTTATTGTATTCGGGTCGAGACGGCGCATAACGTTCTGAGCGATGGATCATGCGCCCGCAGAGAAAAGAAAAAGGGGCGCGGTGTCAGCCCCTCACTACAGGTCTTGGAGTACCTATCAAAAGAAGCTGTCCTGCGCCCCAGCCGTGTCCCACCCATAAAAAGGTGGGACATAACTGGAACTGACAACTATTATACCTTTTGATAAACATCCTCCGAAGAGGTCTCCAAGTTCATAGTGAGGTATAAAGAGTTGTTTACCCTTTATTATGTCCGTCGGCTATGCCGAGTCGTGATAATTCCTCGATCGTAGCATCATTCTTGCTTTTTTCGGTTCGTTCCCGGACAGCCTGTGCTGCCCCTCTACAACTGAACCGCGTCAAGGAATCCTAAGCAAATATACGAAAGATTTTCGAATCAAACCCGATAGAGCCGTGTATTTCTGGAAAAATATCGCTAATTTTGTGAATATGAAGAGCGATATCACGTTTTTGCCCGAACGCAAGCAGCGCGACCTGCACGAACTCGTCGCATTGATCCGCGAGGAGATCAGGGATGTCGTAATGATTATCCTTTACGGCAGTTATGCGAAGAACACCTACGTCGATCTGGACGAGCGGCACGATTTCGGGGTGCGCACCTACTACATGAGCGACTACGACCTGCTGGTCGTTACGCAGCGGCGGCTGGGTGTCAGGGAGGCGACGGTCAACGCACGGATCAAGGAGCGTTTTCTGGACGGCAAGGGCGAGTTCCAGACCTATCCGCAGCTTATCAACGAAAGTTTCACCAAACTCAACCATGCGCTCTCCGAGGGGCGATACTTCTATGTCGAGATCATAAATCAGGGCATCCTGCTCTATAATTCGGCAAAAGAGGAGCTGGCGACGCCGCGAAAGCTGGACTACAACGAATTGTCGAGAATGGCGCAGGAGTATTACAATAAAAAATTTACACGAGGAGAGAGATTTTTATATCATGCCCGGATAGATTACGACGACAAAGAATATGTTGAATGTTCATTCTTTTTGCATCAGGCAGCCGAGTATTTTATAAAGACGATCCCCTTGGTGTATAGTCTGTACGGCTACAAGGAGCACGACCTGCATTTCCTCTGCGAGCGGAGCAAGCCGTTCACGACGGAACTTGCGAACGTCTTTCCGTGCGACAGCGAGGAGGAAAAACGCCTGTTCGAGCTGCTGCGTGCCGCCTATATCGAGGCGCGTTACAACGATAAGTTCGTCGTAACGAAGGCCGACATCGACGCTCTGCTGCCCAAGATCGAGCTGCTGCGCGACGTGGTCGAACGGGTCTGCAAGGAGCGGCTGGCCTACTACGACAGCCGGATCGAGAAATAGCCCCCCCCCTTATGACGCAGAAACAGGCCATACAGCTTTTCGAGCAGCGGAAGGTGCGTACCGTGTGGGACGACGATGCGGGGAAATGGTACGTTGCCATTGTGGATGTCGTTGCCGTATTGACCGACAGCATCGACGCCGCAGCCTATTGGCGTAAACTGAAACAGCGGTTGAAGGCGGAAGGGAACGAAACCGTGACAAGTTGTCACGGTTTGAAAATGCCTGCTGCCGACGGGAAGATGCGCATGACGGACGTGGCCGATACGGAACAGCTTTTTCGTTTGATTCAGTCGATCCCTTCGCCGAAAGCCGAACCGTTCAAGCTGTGGCTGGCGTCGTTGGGGCGCGAGCGGCTGGAAGAGCTGGACGACCCCGAACTCGGTATCGACCGGATGCTGGAATACTACCACCGCAAAGGATACTCCGAGAACTGGATTAACCAACGCCTGAAATCCATCGAAGTGCGTAAGGAGCTGACCGATGAGTGGGAGCGGCGCGGCATCAAGCGAGGACAGGAGTTCGCCACGCTGACCGACATCATCACGCAGGGCTGGTCGGGCATGACGACGCGGCAGTACAAGCGATACAAAGGATTGAAAACGGAAAGTCTGCGCGACAACATGACGAATTTGGAGTTGGTGCTGAACATGCTCGCCGAGGCGACGACGACCGAAATTTCCAAAGAGCGTCGTCCGCGCACGTTTGCAGCCACCCGGATCGTGGCGGCACAGGGCGGACGCATCGCGGGCAACACCCGCCGCGAAATCGAGGCACAGACCGGAAAAAAAGGTTGTCTCACGGCTCAATGCCGAACAGGCGTTGGCGGCGAAAGAAATCGAACAGAACGAGGAGGAGAAGGAGTGACCGCGGCTCTTGGGTAATGATTCCTCGGTGCGATGGGCGAGCGGAGGTCGCAGACCTGAGAACCGCCCTCGGAGGGGTGCGCCGTGTGCCGGATGCTATTTACGCGGCGATCGCCGCATTCTCGGTGAAGGTTTCGCCGGCTTACTTGTTTGTCGTCCCCTCGGATTCAACGCATAATAGCTCACGCACATTCTGTTTGAAGCGTCGCACGATTCTTATCATGTGCGTTTAGGCTCCGTTCACCTCCGGCCTCCCCTCACCGACATTTTCGAGGATGTCCGTTCGGGCCGGCCGGAGCTGCGGGGCGGGGTCAGAGCAGTTCGCGGAATATCGTCCCCGCAAACAATATTTTATTGTATTTCCAGCCGTATTCAATCGGGAGAGAAGCGGTGCGTGAACAGATGAAGACATGATCGGCTGCATGAATCCGTGAAAGGATGCCGGCAATCGTGCGTGTGCGGATGTTCGCTTTCGCTCTTGCTTGCAAGAGGCCGTGCGAGAATGTTCGTATTCGTGCATCCGCTCATGTGCGAACACGTGCATACATCCGTCCACGCGAACACGAGCACGTGCGTTCGATCGGGAGTGCATTCACGCTTCCGTCCGCAAGATAATACGCCATCGTGGCCCCCGAAGCGGCTGACCGCTCCTGACCGCCGGAGGCCGTCCGAAGGGTTTGCCGCTCTCGCCGCGGCGTTGTAATATTGCACCTTGAAAACCGAGTGTCGCCGGAGTGATCCGCGTATGATTTTCGATGCGGGGAACGAGCGATCCGCAGTGCGGCGTTTTGTTCCCGTAGCGGGAACAGCGAGCTGTACCTTTGTCCGACAAACCGGCGTTTGTCCGACAAAGGTGCTCGCCCTGCGGGGCTGCGGCATTCGGCGATGCAGAACCCTTTAAAACGAGAGAACGATGAGAAAGAACCGCGCATCGGACAACAAGAGCCGCAAATACTCCTTCCGCCTGACCGAGGAGCAGCATATCCGCTTCGAGCAGATGCTGTGAAGGGCGGGCTTGGAGCACAACCGCAGCCGCTTCATCGTCGGGCGGCTCTTCGACGAGACGTTCCGCGTGGTCAGGGCCGACCCCACGAAACAGCGTTACCTCGTCCGGCTGAACGAGTATATCGCCCAGATTTCCCGCGTGGGCAACAACTACAATCAGGTCGTCAAGGCGATCAACACGTACCTCTCGCGCAACATGCTGCCCCGCCAGATCGACACGCTGGTGGCCTGCACGCGCGAGTTGAAAGCCCTCTCCGAGCAGGTGTCGGAGCTGACTAAACGATTACGGGAGGAGTGGTTGAAAGAGTGATCGGGCAAGGGGAGGACTTGCCCATCGTGGCAAAATGACTATCTTTGTGAGGGTAAAGCGGATTTTAATCCCCGACAAACGACCCGAACGATGACCGACCGACTGATTTTCGTACACGACAAGCGGCGCGACGCCTACGTCGACAAGACGTCGGAGATCGTCGGGCTGCGACCGGCCGGAGCGTATGTGTACGTCGATTACGGCGCGGCGCGGGTATTCCGCTATCGCAAGGAGCATGTGGTCTGCTATCCCCTGCTCGCCACCCGCCGGCAGGTACGCATCTACAAGGACGGGATGGATATTACTTAATTATGCTATTTAGATGGCTCATTAGCTATATAATTGCATCATTGAATTTATTTTGTAACTTTACAATTAAAAACTTTTATAATTTCATTTTGAAGCAGTGTATAAAATAACATGGGACAAAGAAACTGGTGGCATTCAGCTCAACATCAAAGTGGCATCTAACACTCTTGGTGTATCCCCACGCCCCGTGTTTTTTGAAGAATTGGATTTATTGGGGCTTAATAATTTAGGCTGGACATATCCACACTGTCCAGAACCTTTGCTTTGGGCTTGTAACAAACAATATTTTTATCGCGGCAGTCTAGTTTTTGAAGCTAAAGGGGCAAATCTTTATGACCCAGCAATCATTACCATTAGTCCTGGTTTTGAGAATCTCTCTCTTAAACCAGTAGATATGCAAAAAATGATTGAGCGAAATCGCGACATAATGTTTTTACTGGAAAGTGAAGCTATTGAGTTCATTCGTGAAACATTCTTCATATATTCAACAGCTTCAAAAAAATTCAACGAAATCAAAGCTAATCAGCTTGATTTTGAAGCAATAGCCGCATCTATTGAAAAGAAACAAAAGCGAAAAATGGCTATTATCAAAGAAGATTGCGATAGCTTTGATGTAATGCCGTTAGATGTCGCAGAATCACAAGGGAAACAACGGCTGCTTACCACAAAAATAGATGTCTTCTTAGCCTCATTCTCCGGTGGTAAAGATTCGCAAGTTGTTCTTGATCTTTGTACAAGAGCATTACCTCCAAATGCATTTGAAGTAATATATAGTGACACTGGTTATGAGTTGCCTTCATCGCTTGAACTTTATGAGGAAGTTAAAAGACATTATACATCTCTGTATCCTGGACTTAAATTCTCCATCGCTCGTAATCACGCATCGGTTTTGAGTTATTGGGATAAGATCGGTACCCCAAGTGATACCCATCGTTGGTGTTGCTCTGTAATGAAAACAGCTCCACTGTATCGTTCGCTTAAGGTCCCCGGAACTAACAAACAAGCAAAAGTACTTGCATTTGAAGGCACAAGAGGAGAAGAAAGTACAAAGCGTTCTCAATATAACCGAATAGGGAAAGGGGTCAAACATTATGGAGTTATAAACGCCCGTCCTATATACAATTGGAATACAACGGAGATTTTTCTATATCTCTTTTTTCACAATATAACAATTAACACGGCTTACCGGTTTGGAAAACCAAGAGTTGGGTGCTTAATTTGTCCATTCTCTTCCGAATGGGATGATATGATAGTTAATCATATTTACCCATCAGAATTAAAACCATTTGTTGATAAAATTATAGATTGGGCACAATCAAGACATATCCCCAATTTAAATGAGTTTATCAAAGAACACAAGTGGAAAATACGCCCTAGCGGTAAAAATATGAAAGTGGAAAACCATATTCAATTTATACCCAATAGAGAAAATCTAAAAGGGGTTTTATTTTCTCCTACTGTTTCTGTCGAGACTTGGTTGCCAACCGTTGGCGAATGTGTTTTCAATCAAAAAGAGAATGCGATTTATGGAGAGCTCAAATATAAGGGAACAATCTATAGTTTTTCTTTTCTTCGTGAGAAAAATAACCAGTGGAATTTTCTTTTTGAAAATATCCATGATATAACCCTAATAGGTTTAATTAAAAGAGCTCTATATAAGACCACGTATTGTATTCAATGCGAAGCATGTGAAGTCGAATGCCCTACAGGGGCTCTTTCAATAGTTCCGCTTAAAATAGATGCTTTAAAATGTATTCATTGTCATAAATGTTTAACATTTCATTCAAAAGGATGTATAGTTGCAGACTCAAGAGCTATGGCAGATAATGATTTGAAACTAACAGGTATTAGTGCATACGGAACTTTTGGTATGCGAGAGGAATGGTTATCAGAATTTTTCTCAGACCCGGAATTATTTTGGTCTAATAATCCACTCGGAGTAAAACAAGTCCCATCTTTTAAAGCGTGGTTAAAGGATGCTGAAATAATAAATTCTAATGGAACTTTTTCGACATTAGGTACAATCTTAAAAGAACTGTATATAGATAATCCTTTACTGGTATGGTCTATAATCTGGATTAATTTATGTTACAATTCCACATTGGTAAAATGGTTTATTACTCATATTAAATCGGGAGAGTTATATTCTAAATCTTTATTAAAATCCTTATACGAAGGAGAGTATAGTCAAGGAGCAACGACGTTTTCATATTCTTTGGATGCGTTGTACAATACATTTGCAACCACTCCAATCGGTAGAGATTTTATGCAAAAACAAGATTTATCTAAGACGGAAGCTATTCGCGGAAAATTTGAAGAATTATCAGACGAAGCCGCTTTGTACTCACTATATAAATTTGCTCAAGTCAAAGGTCTGTATTCACTTAGAGTTACCGACTTGTATGAACATGCAGATACTTGTGGTATCGTCGCGGAATTCGGTATTTCTCGCTCTGAATTTGAAAAAATATTACGCACTCTAAATTCCGCTAATAATCGGTTACTTGTAGCCGAACTCAATATGGGGCTTGACCATATAACTCTCCGCGATGATTTGAACCCTATTTCTATCCTTAAAACAATGATATAATTATGGCTACTAAGTATTCCGACATCGTTGACCTGCGTTCGGGCCGTAGTACTTACTACCTCGAAGATGAAAAAGAAGGCGAATGGAATGTTTTTATCATAAATGACCAATTCAATGATATTCTTCGTACGGTAATTCGGTCTGTAATGAATAATGATTATGATGTACACAAGTCATTTTGGATTGAGGGAACGTACGGTACAGGAAAAAGTCATGCTGGAGCTGTAATTAAACACCTTCTTTGTGATGACATTCCAGCCATTGAAGAATGGGTCTATGAGGAATACAAAATGCCACAATTTGAGGCTCTGCGTCAATCGCTTTTTGATCTTCGTAAAAAGAAGCGGTTATTTCCCGTAACTTTATACGGTACGAGTAAGATAGCCCATCCTGATGATCTTTCACTACAACTTCAACAGAAAATTCAAGAAGCTTTAGTTAAGGCCGGTTTAACAGATCTTGATGTCAAAACGGATTATGATACATACGTTAAACACATTGATGAGAATCCGCAATTTTGGGAGATGCTAATAAACAAATCTCCCAAACTTGCTGCGATAACTCCTAATGTCAATAAGCTCCGCAAGGAACTTTCTGACCTTGAAAACAAAACATTACGAGAAGTCCAAGACGCATTGCGCAATAGTGGATTCCATATTAGAATGAAAAATGCTAATATTGTACAATGGTTCTTCGAGGTACAAGACAAACTGAAAACTCAAACGGATTTTGATGGACTTCTAATTATTTGGGATGAGTTTACCAATCTTCTTACACTTGATATTGGACTTACGGTGCTTGTTCAACTCCAAGAGTTAGCTGAACGAGCTATGGCACAAGAAAATGACAGTTATTTTCTTTTTATATCACACCCCACTGCACTCAATTCGCTCAAAGCCGAGGAACGTACTAAAACAGTTGGTCGGTACCATTATATGAAATATAATATGGAACCCGTATCGGCATATAAAATTATGTCACGCAAGTTCCGTATTACAAGTTCGGATGAAGAATATTTGTCTGTATTCAATCCTATTTTTGATAAATTCAATAACCTTATTGCTCACTATACCAAGGAGCTTCCGAATGCTGTTGAAACTACACGCGACATTAAGAACTTGATGCCAGTACATCCTGCGACTGCATTATTGGCAACTTTCTATGCACGAGAAGCTGGGGCATCATCTCGTAGTGTTTTTCAATTTTTAGGAGAAAATAGCGCTGTAAAAAATTTCTTGAATGACGAAACTATTTTTACTAATCGCGACACTATTACAGCAGATTACCTTTGGGATTATGTTATTGATGAGTTCAATAACAATGTTAGCAAATTTGGTGCTGTAACTGAGCGTTACAACACATACTACTCTCGTGTTGAGAATCTAGGTATTGTCGCAATGAAAGTATTTAAGGGCATTCTTCTACTCAATGCTCTTAATAATATCGCAAACCATAAAGACGTAACACCAAGTGAGGAGAATATTCTTCGCTTGTTTGAGGGTACATCAATCGAACATTTAGTAATCGATGTCTTGACATCGTTTGACAATAATGGATATATTCAACGTGCTCCTGGTAATATTTTCTCAATACAATTTACTGCTTTACCGACAAAAGAAATTGAGGATGCAAAAGAGCTACTTCGTAGCCGGGATTTTAAATATATTTGGCAAGTACTCAACTTCAATGATGCAGCCTCAGCGGAAATCGATAAAATACTCACAAATCTTTGTCGTCCTTACACTTTTAAATTCTATTCATTAGATGTAAACGACTACACGCTTCTCAACAAAATCGAGAATGGGAGAAAAGATGCTAAAGGATATGAGTTATTTTTAGCCCTACTTTTTGCCAAGACAGCAGCAGAAATTCAATTATTACGGGATTTTGCAGAACAGGCCTCGGTTGATTCTCGTTTTGTAAATACTTGTTTTATTGTCTTCAATGCTCCGTTAGGTGAAAAAGAATATGAGCGTTTTATTGAATATCAAGCCAATGCTAAGTGTGCTCAGAAATTCAATTTCACGGACCAATACCAAGTACATATTAAAAACGCAGCTAAAATACTCTCGGATTGGATTGCAAAAGATGTTCGACGAGAAAATTTCTATTTATATTTACGTGATTTCCATAATACATTCTCGGCGTCTAAACTCACATCAACGCTTGATCGAATAATTGCCCCAGTACTTTTTGAAAAAGGGCCGGAGGCTCTTGATAAATGTATAGGCAAATCAAAAACTTTCTGGAAGAAAGAATCAACTAAAAAGATTGTACAGTTAGTATTAAACTTCAATACCAAAACTGACATTTTAAATCAACTTAACAACCAGCAGTCATTGGTTAAGATTCTCCTTGAAGAGAGTGTAGATGAAAATCTTGAATTTAAACCGGATATAGACAAAGAACACAATCCGCTGTATCTTGTTTATAAGTTCGTTGAAGATAAGATTAAGTTTGCAGACAAACAAAATCTTTTCAACCTTGCTGAGAAATTCGAAGCCCTCTCACAACCTCCGTATGGCTTATTTCAAACATGTTCTTGTATGTCCATGTTGGCTTTTGCTCTTCGTCCATATATCGGCAAAATGTTTGATACGAACGGAAAACCGCGTGAAGCACAGCATTTAGTTGAAGATGTGGTCGCTACATTTGAATGCTGGGAAAAGAATTCTAAAAATCCTAAGATTTCTTTCAAGTTTGAAACTAAGGAAGAAGGCTTGTTATGTAAATCTCTCATTAAATGCTTTTTACTAAATTCATTGAAAGGGTATCACGATATTAGTAGTTTGAAAGATGCAAGATGGGCCATATTGCATGAGTTTTCTACAGCAAAAGGGTATCCTCTTTGGTCATTGAAATATGCGATGACATCTACCATAAAAGATGCTGGGTTAGAAAATTCTGCGAAGAAATTTATTGACGATGTTTTAACCATCTGTTTTGAAACGGCACATCGCAATCCAGCCATAATGGTTGATATTGTTGAGAGTATTAAACAAATGAATTTTGAGATTAAGACGTGGTTTAAAGACAATACTTATTTTAAGCAGGGTTTTGAGAATTTCATTTTATCAGAACCCAACGTACACCTTCAGCCCAAAGATATAGATAAAGCGTTTGCTTTTATCAAACAGAATATGCAAGGTGAAATTGGGTTATGGACAGAGAATGAAGTTCTTGACCAGCTTAAGAATTGGGCCTTGTCTTTGAAAAAACCTATTCCAACTCCAACTTCGCCATTTCCCGAAGGCGACGATGGCCTTCATGTCCCACAGGTACCTCATGCACCGTCTACATCTGAGAAACGAGAACAAGCAAAAGATAGGATAAGGACTATAAATAACCTTGAAGATGCTAAAAACATACTTCTAAGACTTATCGATCTTAATATGGGAACAATTATAGACACCATACTCGAATAATTATGTACAAAACATTCGAGAATTTAAACGCGCTTTTAGAGTGTGTTGAGGAAGATAAAGTGATGACGGGGATAAACTCTGCTATTACGGGACGTTTCCCTGTTAGATTTGTTATGTTCGACAATTTTAAAGATTGTTATGATTTTGTTGACCGCTTAACCGGTAATGGGGTTGAACTTCAAAGTGTAGATTATTGGTTAGACCCTCAATATCCGGATTTAATGATAACATATAGTAAATTAGCTGATAAGATTTGCTCATTTGTACAAAATAAAGAAGATGTAGACGTCGTTATTGCTCCGTTTTCTGAACTTGCTCGCTTTTATAATAATAACTCCGATATTGAATTTGATTCATTAATTTCTACTATTAAGGCTATTGAAGCCACGCGTCAGGGTTATAAAAATAAGCAAAGAGCTTACATCCCTATTGTCGGATTGGAAGCTAAGATGTCGAAATTTTACAACGATAGCCAAATAATAGTGTGGTACTATAAAAATCCAGTGCCACAGCAAAACTATCGGCTTATTCTTAGCAAGAATACCACATATGGTGTAAATGGGCTGGAACACAGTTATAGTATTGTAAATACGGTTTCAGAATGGCTTCGCCTTTGGCGAGATCAAAAAATGAAACACAATATTATTTGCACGTCAAGCTCAATATTTGCTTATTCTGAATATGCTCAACCCGATAATGCTTTTGATTTTATTACATGTACTTCTGTTTTCGATTTTTTAACCCAAGGGCTTGCCCTTGATCTTAAATTTTTATCCGACAAAGAGGGTACTAAGATATATTGGGAGGAACTCGCAAAAGAAATTGACATTGAGGCTTTCAATTTCGAGGCTTTTTTTAATGCTAAATTTGACATACATGCTCTTGCGAGCTTCGATGTTTTTGTTAGGATTTGGTTTGAGAATCCCTTACCTTTTGATCGCTGGTTGCTTTCTTCATATTATCTTGAAAAGTTTTGCTCAAAAGGTTACGTCTGTGAGGCAATAAAAAACATGAACGGCTATACTAATGCAGATTTAACACAAGCAATAGCCCTTACTATTTTCGATCTGGAAAAGCCTGATGATTTCATTAATGAACGAAGTGCAATCCTATCTTATATTAGTAAAGAAAAAGTAGTCCTCCCTGAAAATATCCAAAACAAGTTAATTGAGAAAATTAATCAAGTAGCGGATAAATTTGGATATACAACGGCGTTGCGTTATATCTCTCTTGTAACTTCAGCGGAAAAAAATCTACTAATTAATTGGATTAGTAGATCTCTGATATTAAAAGAAAATATCAGAACTCTATATCCACAATTATATTACTATCTTGAAAGATCTTTTGGCATCAATGATGTTGAAAACCAATGGATTCTCAATTATTTTGATGCTTATAAAATAGCAAAAGTATCTAATCAATATACTACTGCTATTAAAGATTTTATTAATGAAAAGAATTGTAATGCTATTAAATTTAATTCATGGTATCAAAACTTCAGCACCCCCCGAACCATACTCAATGGTCGTAAAGATATTGATACGTTTTTTTGGATAGACGGATTAGGGATTGATTGGCTTCCATATATCCAATATGTTATCGGGTTGCGTAAAAATGATAACTTTTTTCTTAATGAGGTATACATTTCACGAGCAGAGATACCGACAAAAACAGAAAATAACAAAAAATCGCTTTTACTCCTCGCAAATGATAATTTACCAAAAGAAGGTGATTTAGATTCTGTTTCTCATAAAATTAGACCATATCCGCAATATCTTATTGAGGATATGGATCGAGTCGCAGAAATTATCAATTCCATACTAGATAATAATCCCGAGAAAAAGATTGCTATTGTTTCAGATCACGGTATTTCGTATTTACCTCAACTTTGTCCTGGGCTGAATCTTCCTGGTTTTGAAAGTGATCATGGAGGAAGAATTGCTACCGTAGGTAAGAAGCCAACAGTAGACAATCGTTACATAATTCTTGAGGATAATAAGACTGTTTGTGCTTTACAACATAACTCTCTTTGTGCTAAGATCCCATTAGGTTCTGGTTGTCATGGCGGTTGTACCCCAGAGGAAGTTCTTGTCCCTATTTTGATAATTTCTTCACACCCGAATGCTACTAATTGGATTGCTAATATTAGAGATTTTGAGGTTTCGGCATCCAATCCTATTGTTAAATTCAGCATCCGTGGACTTGCTTACAATGATATTCCGGTTGTAGAATATAATAATGTTCGTTATGATTTAATTACTCAACCTGGGGAAATATATGTTACGCCCAACTTGCCATTATCGCATGATGCACAGTGTATTAGGCTAATTATAGGAGATAAATATCAAGATTTCAAACTCAAACTTGATTTAGGAACAGAAGAGGAAGACTTGTTTAATTTCTAAATTTTAAGATTATATCATGCGCGAAATAATATCTGAGAAGGTGCGTCAGTATTTTGCACCAATGTCAATATATAAAGATCCTAATTCAACAGATAGTTTGTTCGCGGGACGAAATCTTCCGTCCTTTGTTAAGGATTTTCTTTTAAAAAAATACCTCAACCCCGATGGTAGTGTAGACCGAAGTAGATTAACTTCATTTCTTGATGTCGTTATTCCTAAAAACTCAACTGACGTTAAAGATAAATTATCACAAGGCGATTCACTTACCTTGTTGGTTCGTTTTATTGTTTATATAGATCTCGTGAAAGGAATTCGACGTTTCGCTATTCCTGATATGGGCATTAAACTAAATGAGGGTATAATACCCGAATATGTTTATAGTCAACACACCGGTACTCTCGTAGACGGCGAACGTTGGGGTATTATTAAACTTTGTCTAATGCCTGATGATGATGGGAAAAAGAACCATGTGGAAATGGTGGATTATAAACCATTTAAACCTTATAAATCTGTAGATATAAATTATTTGCGAGAAGCGCGTAAGTCTTTTTCTACTGACGAATGGATTGATTTACTCCTTTCTGCAATGGAATATGATGCAGATTCTTTTGAGAATATGCATCAAAAGATAGAATTTCTCACACGTTTATTTATCTTCGTTGAGCCTCGGTTAAATGTAGTGGAATTAGCACCTAAGGGAACTGGTAAAAGTTATGTTTTTGGTAATCTTTCAAAATATGGGTGGCTTGTTAGTGGGGGGAAAGTCACTCGTGCAAAACTTTTTTATGATAAGCAGAAGCAACAAAACGGCATTATAAAAAATCATGATTTCACCGTTTTTGATGAAATCCAAACTATTATTTTTCAAGAGCCATCAGAGATTCAAGCTGCCCTTAAATCCTATCTTGAGAGTGGAAAGACGACCATTGACAACAACGAATTTTCATCTGAGTGTGGTTTAATGTTAATGGGTAATATTCAACTCACTTCAAATCGTTTGCCTCAAAGCAAACGATACTTTGATGCACTTCCAATCTATTTTAGGGAATCGGCATTATTAGACCGTTTTCATTGCTTCATCGAAGGCTGGTATTTGCCTCGCATTAATAAAAGCATGATATATAAAGGTTGGACAATTAATGTGGAATATTTTTCTGAAATACTCCATTCACTCCGCACGGAAAATTCATATAGCTTATTATTTGACGACCTCGTTATCTATGATAAAAAGGCAGATATGAGAGATTTTAAAGCTGTAAAAAAAATCGCTACGGCGGCAATGAAATTATTCTTTCCTCATTGGACTGCCATTGAAGACGTAGACCTTGACGATTTTGATGCTTACTGTTTACAGCCAGCAATTGATAGGCGTGGGATCATTAAAGAACAATGCCGTAATATCGATCCTGAGTTTAATTCTCAGATGCTTGATATTCGAATAAAATCTCAAAAATCAAATGCGTTTGAGAATGATTCAAATTGGACGTTGTAATTTCAAAAGCGCCTCAATAGAGAATTTACAAATCAGAGAAATAGATAGTAAGGTAGTCTAATTATTATTCTTATTTATCAGATTCACCACCACCTTCGTCATCACGTCCTTCTCCTCGGTGCGGCTCTCGGCGATCATCAGCGTCAGGGCCACCAACGTGTTGTTGTCCAAGAGGCGCGAACCGTCGGGGCGGTAGAGGATGCGGTTGTTCTCCAAGAACCAGAGGAACAGGAACGCCGCGATGCGTTTGTTGCCGTCGCTGAACGAGTGGTTCTTGACCGTCAGGTAGAGCAGGTTGGCCGCTTTCTCCTCGACGCTCGGGTAGAGGTCGCGGCCGCCGAAGGTCTGGTAAATCGCGCCCATCGTGCTCTTGAACGACTCGTCCTTCTCGCGGGCGAACAGGGCGCTGCCGCCGAACTTGTCGCGCAACACCTGCAACGCCGCCATCGCATTCTCATAGGTCGCGCGGAACGGCTCCTCAGACGTAGTGGCCGATACCTCCAACTGCTGATAATCGTAGCGGTCGAGCGTATCGAGGCCGTAGGTGTAGTCCGTAATCACGCGCAGCAGCCCGACCGCCTCGGATTTCGTAACCTCCTTCGCAGCCAAGACATGGGAGAGCAGGCGGACGGTCTTTTTCAACTCCTCCAACTGCTCGGCTTTCGCTTGGTTATTGACGGCATACCCCTTTATAAGGTACTCTTTCAGCACCTTGTTCGCCCAGATGCGGAACTGCGTGGCGTTTTTGGAGTTGACACGATAACCTATCGACAAAATCATATCGAGGTTATAATATGGAATCATACGCCGCACTTGCCGTAGCCCCTCATGCTGAACATGTGCAATTTTTGCACATGTTGCTTCCCGCTCCAATTCGCACGACTTATAAATGTTGTTGACATGTCTGACAATAACCGTTCTGTCGACTCCGAACAATCGCGCAATCTGCGCCTGCGTCAACCATACGCTGTCGCTCTCCATGCGGACTTCCAGACGGGTCTCGCCGTCGGCCGTCCGGTAAATGATGATCTCCCCTCTGTCCATACGAACAAATATAGAAAAATCCGCCTGCATCTCAAAATTTTCCGGCATTTGGATTTCTCGCCCGAAATCGCTATCTTTGTACTGTCATGCAAGGAGATACGGCGGCCGCGCAGGCGAACGGGCAGGCGGGCGCAAGACCGTGCAAAATGACAGTAGGCGATGCGGGGACGGAAGCCGAAAAACCGTCGCAATTCGTTGATATACATCGGGCTTACATTCGTACGGAAGCACCTTTATCCGCACTTTTCAGTCCTCGAAAGAGGACTTTTTTTGGACTGTTCGCCGCAAACAAGAGTATTTTAACCTGTTTATCAACACCTTATATTAAGAGATCGCAATCTTTACCGAAGCAGGGTAGTTCCGAAAAAGGCACGCTCTCCATCTACCAAAGTGTGTACATGGCAGATTTGAATGTTTATCGGTAGATTTGAATGAGCGTAATACGCTGAATAACGCTTATTTGCACAAAACTTTCCGAGCTTTTCAATCGTATTTGATTCACAAAAAACAGATTGAAAATGCTGAACAGAAAAACTTTCTTCGTTTCGTTCTTCCTGCGTCGCGATCGTGTGATGAAGAACGGGACGGCGCCGATCATGGCGAGAATCTCGGTCAATGGGATCGCCAAAGAGATTTATACCCAATGTCGTACGGCGGTCGATAAGTGGGATCCCGCCAAAGGACGAGCGACAGGGCGAGACAGACTCTCCTATGAAGTAAATGCCTACATCGACGATTTCCGAGCGAAAGTCATCGAGATCTACCGTACCTTGCAAGCCGAAGGGTTCGAGGGTAATGCCATCGAAATCAAAGAGCGGCTGAAAAGTCCCGGCAAGCAGGTTCGTATGTTGCTGGCCGAGCTGATGCTTTATTGCGAGAAGCGACAAAAAGAGGTCGGCGTACGAATCACGCAGTTGACCTCCAACAAGTATTATCGTCTTTGCCGCTACCTCCATGAATATACACGTTTGGAGTACAAGAAAGAAGATATTCGGTTGACAGAGGTGACCTATGGCTATCTCGACGGATTCAATACCTTTTTGCAGACCGCCCACCGTTGCCACCACAACGGTGCCATCAACATTCTGGATTGCCTGCGAAATTTCATACTCTATTGCCTGCGTAACGAATGGATCGAGAAGAATCCCTTTAAGAACTATAAACTGAAAGAAGTTGCGCCACCGCCGAAAGAACATCTAACGAAAAAAGAGATCGAGATGCTGATCGCCAAGCCGATGCCGAATCTGCGGTTGGGAAACGTGCGAGATATTTTCGTATTCTGTTGTTTCACCGGTTTGTCTTATTCAGATATGAAGAAACTGACCTTCGATCATATTAAAACCTCGTTCGACGGGGACAGCTGAATCATCGCGCACCGTCAGAAAACCGGAACGCCGTTCCATATCAAACTGCTGCCCATCGCCCAACAACTGATCGAAAACTACCGTCCCACATCGAAAAACAACCTCGTCTTTCCCGTGCCATCGGTCTGCGACAACATGAACCGCACGCTGCAACGTATCGCTCGGGATTGCGGGTTGAAAAAGCATATATGTCCGCAACTTGTTGACAGAAGTTACGTTCACTACTACGAATATCCCTGATGCGTTGCAGCAACTCACGGAAGTAACGATTACCCCCTTGCTTCAACCGCTCATCATCCATAGCAAATCCCTTTTGGATATATTCATGAAGCCGTTGAGTCGCCCAACGGCGAAAACGGGTTGCAACCTGAGATTGCACACGATAGCCCAAGGCGATAACCATGTCAAGATTGTAATGGTCAATGTTACGTCTCACCTGACGATTGCCTTCCTGACGAACTAACAAGAATATCCTGCCATGAAAGAAAGTTTAGAGCGGATAAACGTGATATCCAATATAGGACATCTAACTCAACATTTGAAAAGAATAGTTGAAAATCCAGATGATGAAGTTCATATCGGAGGTGATTACAAAGCGATAGCTCCTCAATCTCTTATAAAAAAACATAAAAAAGAATTTAAGTTCTTTATTGCAGAATTAAGCGAAAAAATAGCGAGTTGTTTATAATTTTATGCAGCCCCAACCAATAAATAACTTTAACTACCGTAACGGGCGTTCATGCGCTGGCGCAGTTCTTTCTGCTTGGTATTCTTGTAGTAGTGCTTCTCGATGGTTCGGGCGCTGTTGCCCGCCATTTCTGCAACATGGGTAATCGGAGTGCCCGCATCGAGTTCGCTGGAAATAAATGTGTCTCGTGCCGTGTACCACGTCATTTTCTCGTCGATTCCCAGAATCTCGCAAACCTTGTCCAATGTTTCACTTACGAGGGTTGAGAAGCTGTTACGGCGTCCCATCTTCTGTTTGTCGGTCACGTGTTTCTCAGTATAGACAGGGAAGACGTAGTTGCCGATCCCCTTGCCTCTGTATTTTTCCAGAATTACGATGAGACGGTCGATAAGCAGTGGCTTGGCCAGCTTGGGGAATTTGGTACGCTCATAGACAATCATGCCTTCCTTTTCGTTAATCATGTCCCATGTCAGGTTAACAACATCAACGTTGGCCATACCGCCGCTGTAAAAGCTGAAGAGGAAAAGGTCGAGACAAAGCTACTCCTGCTCGGAGAAGAGGCTGCGGTCCATGAACTCTATCCGGCGGATGATGTTCGGATTGACGGCTTTGGACTCGAACTGTCCCCACGCCATCTTTTCCGTAGCTGCCTCGAAGATTGCGGGGTTGGCTCCGTACATGTGGAGTTCGTCCTTGGCGTAGTTTACCAATGCACGGAAGATGCGAAGGAGCTGGCGCAAGCCGGCACGATTACCGTTTTCGATGCCGCGCCGCTCCAGATAGACGATGTATTCCAGAAGAAATTTCTGGGTAATGTCGGTGAAGTAAAAGCGAGACAGGTCTTTGTTGTACTGCCTCTGGGTGAAGGCCGAAAGCGAAGTGCGGAACTGCTTGTACATACTGGCGGTGCCGACACTCTTAACGAGTTTGCCGTTCTTGAATTTTTCGTGGTTCTCGAAGTATTCGATTCGGACGTTGATGAGCTTGAGAACCGTCAGCACTTTCAATTCCTGCTTTGCCTTTTCCTCTTCTTTGGGTTTGAAGCAATCGGCCCATTGCAGTACGGAGAAGTTACGCCATTCCTTTTCCCACCGTTCGGCAACGGACATGTACTTCTCTTTGAGTTCAAGCAGCAGTTGGTTTTTCTTGAGGTATTCGCTGGAAGCGGATTCAAAACTCAGGGTTTCATTGTTCCAGCATTTGTAAGCTCCGGTGATACTGACGACCCGGGGAATGCGGGTGTAACCGGTCTTGTAGAAAATCATTTCCAGTTTGACCATCTTGGGGTCCTGGGGGTCTTTGCGACCTTTGAATGTGATCGAACAATACATATCGTTAATTTTTTAGTGGTTCATGTATTCCTGCCGGTTCCCTACATGGGTGCCTACATAAGAATAGAACTATCCACCGTATTCGGGTGGAAACGGAGGCAATCCGTCACCCGAAGAATCAATTAACTTGTTGATATGTAGTTGTTTTAGTCTATGCTGATTTTAACTTTATTGGAGTTGGAAAATCTCTTAGATATATTACTATCTTCGGTGTGAGTGAAGATAAACAAATGACAACAAAAGTCTTTAAGGAGTGTTTTGCAGAAGGATATGAGGGACCTAATGATGTCAAGTTTGATTTTTCTTAATAATGTCAAAGACGGAGTCGACCTTTCCATAACAATTACTCCTGACGATACAGAGTCCCGTTATTTTTCCAAGATAGTTTCCAAGTCGGAACTTGCAGGAACAGGCATGTCAAATGCAGAATATATGCAGGCTTCAGTGGATCAGTATATTGTACTTGTCAAATCTTGAATAAAACTGCACATCAGGTTATTTCTGAAATAGCGTTATACGGCCCGAGTGAAAAGGAAAGCAAGTTGGAGTATGAGTCTTCAGACTATCTTTGCCTTGCTTGTTCGTTGACACCATATGGAACAGTGAATTCGGAAGTGGCATCTGTCGAGTTTGCTACAGGGAAGGTTTCTCCTTCGGACAATCAGATCGAGATTGTGCTGGGAACAGTTACTTCTGATGCTGTATCTTTCAACATTACCACAACAAATTCCGATCCTTATGCGGTATTTATGAAACCTTCTTCTAATTTTAAAGGGAAGAGAGATGAGGAAATTATAGCCTATTTCAAGGATCAGATTGCGAGAAGCAGATTGGAGCGCGGCGAAACCCAAGGTTCATATACACAACTGGATAGTAGTACTGAATATTCTATTTTTGCATTTGGATATAAAGGACAGTCTGTAACAACAGGGCTTTTCAGAAAAGATTTCACTACTGAGACAGATATAGCCAAAATTACCTTCAGTATTAATGTCGATATGTCTTGGGGTTTCCATAACATTCATATTATACCTAATCCGATAACTGCATTGTACTATTATGAGATAGTTACAGAGGAGACCACAGTAAAGGAATCTCTGCAAATCATTGACGAGATTGCAAAACAAAAAATATCGTCAGGATGGTGCAGAGACCGTGCTCATTTCTTTAAAACCTATGGTTTCGAAGGAGAGTATTGGGGCAGTTATATGGGACGCTTCGAGAAACTCGAGCCGGGAATATATAAAGTCGTGGTTGTAGGTGTTGACGCAAAAACAGGAGAATACAACTCAGTGGTTGCTTTCAGCGAGCCGTTTAAAACTGAAGAATATTAAATTTAACAACATTTCCATCATAGGATGGGTTGGCTTGCGGAGCAACTCCTTTTATTTATATTTAAGACACCTCGAGAATAACAGAGACCGTTTTTGTTCTCGACTTCGGGTTTCCTTTAAAATAAACGTTTAAACCGAGCGCAGAAAGCAAACCAGTTTGCACGCTACCAAAGCGACGTGATTGTAATCGAAGTTTATTGAAAAAATGCTGCGAAATTTACAGCATTTTTTATCCGTATAGCGATTCTTTTACACGCTCAGCGGAGTAACGCTTACATACGATTTGCTTTCGCGTTTTTTGCAGAAAGGAACCGTGCTGTCACCCAATGCGAAGAGTGTGTTATTCTTACCGATAATTGCTTCGGCCGGAATTCGAAAACCGTCCGACACTGGTACGAATTTATGTTAGGCGCCCCGGAGAATCACCTCCTTTTCGCCGTCGGGCTCCACGATCACCCGCTCCCCGCTGTACAGTTTGCCGTCGACAATCAGTCCCGAGAGAAATTCCTCGATGCATTCGAGCAGGGTGCGGACGCCGTATTTGCGCTGGTAGCCGATGACTGTCAGCGTCCGCTTCGCCTCGTCGGTGATTTCGACCTTATAACCGAATCTGTCGACACGCAAGGCAACTCATTGATTTACACATATATGACCTGCTACACATCCGAGAGATCGAGCGCACGGAAGATGACAAACAGGTCTTCACCATCCAATACATGACCTACCTTTCCACGCAGGATGAGCTGAAAACACTCTTACCGGAAAGATGATACTGGTCACGGGCATATGAAAAAAGTCTGCGGAAATACAGACTTCCACCGACTTTTCATTTACATCTTGATCCCTTTTTTCATGGAACCGTTCTCGCTCCCAAGGGGCTGCCCACATCCTCGATCACGGTGCGTCCCCGGAGGCATCGACAATCTGCCTCAGCCAAAAAGGAATACGGGCCGTTGTGCTGTGTTGTCTTCCCTCCGGAGTTCTTCAGCCGCGTCATACCGCACCTCCACTGCGTTGCGGCCGGCATCACGGATCGGCCGTGCGTCAAAAAGACGGGACGACTCCGATGGAGGCGCCCCGCAAATTTTACAGCAGTATGCTGCTACGTTCGAATACACTATCTGTACTCGAACGGTATAGTAGACGACTTAACGGGAACGTCGATAGCATTGGTTACGGCGTAACCCTTATCGACAAGCTCCGTTACGAAGAATATCACATGACAATTCTTCACGACCCAACTTTCATCCAAGGTCATCGTAAAGAGATGCTCACCGGTACCGCCGGCAGCCAGCGCACCGACCTCATGGCCGGAATAATCCGAACCAGAGTAACGACTATTCACGTGGCGGATAACATTATTATGCGTGTTGAAATCGTAATCCCCCTTCATACCATTGTTCAGTTGAGTACCTGTCAGACCATCTTCCAGCACCCAAGCGCCTACGCGGAACGAACCGGAGCGAGCTGCTTTCACCGTAACACGAGCGACCAATTTGTTTCCAGCAACTTCCATACCGACCGAAATACCTGCCCCAGCATCCGCAGAAAGCGATTTGTCGATCGCCTGCTTGATATTGGATACGTTGTTGTTGTAACCATTATTCCCTACCCCTGTCTGGAAATCGAAATTTACATAAGGATACGTGCTGACACCCATAGCGTAATCCAAAGGCACATCGGGCTGATAAGGATCACCCCCATAGGTGTGACAGGCTGCCAGTACGGACTTGTCCGCATATTCGGCCGACTTGCGTACATCTTCCATCGCAGCGATCATAAAAGGACAGTAGCCGCAACCCAAGCCCGTGAACTGCGTGATGAGCGTCCGGCGGACGAACGAGGTGTTGTCCGGCTGGGGATCTTCCGGAGCGTCAGGCACCGAGAACTCTACAGCAGAAATGGTTGTCGGACGATCTTTGGTATTGTGGGTCTTATAAGCAACCCAGAACGAAAATTCACCCGGCTCGGTAACAGTGTACACAAGCGTGTTGTCCTCGATGGTGAATTTCGAAAGGTCGAGCACGTCGTTGCTCTTGGCATCGTAGAAAGCGACTGCGTCGAGCGACAATTTCACTTTGTCATAATAGACATTAATGCGGGCGGCATCCTGCCCGTCGGCATTGATTACCGTCGTCGATGCCGTCACCTGCAGACCGTTTTCGATGTTTTCATTCGTACCCCCATTGCCGTTTTGACCGTTACCGGGGGTCACCGGATCCTGCCCCGAACATCCCGCGCTCAACATAGCCATACAAAGCGCAGGGATAATGAATTTCTTGAATTTCATAATCTGTTTTTTAATTAAAAGGATGAAGTGATCACAAGGTTCAGACCCGTGTAAGCCGGCATATAACGACACGCCCCTCCCGAACAAACATAGCCTGCACGATTGCGGCCGTAGCTGAGTTGAATACGCGTACGATTTTTCAGGTAACTGAATCCTGCACTGTAATAATTCGTTTTAGTAAAGGAGTTAGCCTCGGTCTCGTCGAGGTTATACATATCGCTCACAAAGAAACTCCAATGCGGCACCATGTTGAACTCCACCAAAGCCGCGACCCAGTCACCCTCGTAGTCGGTCGAATAAAGGTATTGCGCCTCGACGCGCAACGACTTTTTCGAGTCGAATTTGTAGGTGACATCGCCTATGAAAATGTTGGATACGTAGGTCTGACGCTGGAAACCATGACTCGGGTTGCGCTTCTGGATCGAAACAAGCAGCGAGGTTTTGAGTTTCTTGTTCCACTGGCGCTCTACATCGATGTTAATATCACGCCACATCAACTCCCGCTCGCCCGATTCGCTCTGCTCCGAACGCAGCGTATAGAAAGTGGATAAGTTGGCGTGGAAATTCCAGTAGCGATGACGGTTCGACTTGCTGCGATACGTATAGTAGAGATCCACCTGACCGCCTATTTCGCCGTCGGTATTAACGATATACGGTTCCAAATTGGCCAACAGGTAAGTGTACTGGCGCGTCAGAGAGGGCAGGTAGTTGAGTACATTGCCCGTACCAGAGCCGTAAAGCGAAAGCATCGTCCCCATACGGTCTAACCGGCGGAAACTACCCGAGATGCTGAAAGGTCCGTAGTTATAACCGGCCTCGACCAAGATGGCGTTGCCGGCTGCGGCTACGTCCGCAACAGTCGAGTAGATGTCCTTCCCCTTATATACGTATTCGCCTTTGAGCGAAAGCCCCTTCCAGTCGAAATTCAGGCGACCCGAATACATGTTCAGGTTGGGCGAGGTAAGTCCGCGAGAGGCGAAGTCGATCGTCTGATCCTTGTCGAGCGACTCGTAGCGGTTGACGTAGCTGCCCTCAGCCGAGAACTGCGCAGCGTTCCAACCGAAAATATCATTCAATGAAATGTGCAGATCGGCACCGCGCACCCACGAATCCGCATAGTCGGTGTAGAGCCGGGGACGACCGTACATACCTTTCACCTCGACGTAGTCGCCGAAGCGGTAGATACCCTGCACACCCTCGATCGAATTGTTGAATCCCAGCTGACGGTCTTCGAACGAACGAAAAATAAGTCCGCTGCCGAACTGGTCGAAAATATCACCCACCCGCACGGAATAGTTGTGATCCTGCCACTGGATATACTTCGAGGAGAGATAGAAGTGATAGGCTCCGGGCTGCTGGCCGATCTCATATCCCTGCAATGCAGGGAGATAAGCGTCAATCTGGAGTCCCGCAGAAAAACGACCGTTCATGTAGTCGAGTTTCATGTAGTTGTTCGAACCGAAACGATCGTCGGGAGCAGTGCCTGCTGCACCCAATCCCGAGTCGTCCTGGTAGTAGATCGAGTTGCTCTCGAAACTACCGGAGAGCTGGCCCTCCCCCACGCGAACCTGCGCCGAAACGGCAAGCGTCGCCAAGAGTGCAAGCGCCAAGCCAAACAGTTTTTTCAACATATCGGAATCTTTTTTCGATTTAAAGAGTAACTCTCTTCTGCTTCCATAAAATACGCCTCCGCACCTCCAGCGGATTTGCGCATCCGGTTATTTTATAAAAGCATAAAGCAGGGGGAAAATTCCCATTCCGGGTACCTCCCCCTGCCTTATTTCAAAAGAGTCTGTTAGCGACGGATATATTTACCTGCCGCCCGCTGCTTCCAACGCTCGCGGAGCGACTTCTCGGCAAGAGGAGTAACCTTAAGCGGCTCGTAGCTCTTCGCATCAGATACGCTCGTGCGGCTCAACGGGCGGACAGCACGCTCGGCACCCAGCACATCGTTCGTCGTCACGGACTTGCCGCCCTTGACAACCGACTTCACGGACTCACCATTCCAACCCTTGGTCAGCGTCAGTGCGCCGCATACCCGGGTGTTGGTCGAATACTGTCCTCCGTACATTATCTTCGCTGCATTCGGGTAGTAAGTATCACCTTGGTACTCATATCCCCCTACAGTGATCGTAGAGTTATCGCTGCTAATCGTTACGGGGAACTCACCCTGCGTAATCGCCATTTTGCTGATACCAATGAAATAGTACTCGGCCCCCTTGTTCCATAACGTAAGCGGCGGCAGGTTGGTTACGTCGAACGGAGCGACTACGGAACCGTCGGATTTCATCTCGAGATACCACTTCGGACCGAAATCGAAGAACATAGACTCCGTATCGTAGCCGTTGTACTCTTCCGTAGTTGCGATGAAAAGGTCGTATGGCGTCTTCCAGCCGGCCAGGTAGTTGGTACTGTACTCGTACTTCGGACGGTCGATATCGAGTCCCAGGCAAAGCAGGCGGTTCTGGCCGCGCAGACGCTCATTGTAGAGCTTAAGCTGCTTCTTGAAGCCCTCGTACAACTCCTCTACCTGCTCTTTCGAGTAGTTTGTGTTACTCAGATAGTAGTCAATGACCTCCTGGGACAGACTCTCCGGACACGTCAGTCCAGAAACGATCTCCACCTTGCAGGTCATCGGCGCCTCGCCGCCCTCGTATTCAGCCGACAGCGTCCACTCACCCAGCAGACTTTCGAAATACTTCGAATCTACCGGCTCTTTATCAGGTACAGGCATAGAACGCTTCTTGCCGATGGCAGAACCATCTTCGTCGGGATCGTTGCCGGTACCCTCGTCATTGTAAGCGATTACACCCAGGTAGGTGTTGGCGTCGGGACGGGTCGAGAACATTACGTTGTAACCCTCGGCCGAGTTGATCTTCTCGATCTCATCCGGAGTAAACGCGTTACCGTTTTCGATCAGGTCGGTGTTAGTCCTGCCGGCGTTGAGTTCGACCTCCCACTCACGCTCGTAGTTGGCAGCGTACTTGGCAGTCACCGCGTCACCCGTAGTACATTTGATATTGAACCAAACTTCGTAGGGCGACTCCTCATGACCTTCCGGAGCATCGATACCGGTAACGGTTACCTCGGGAGCCGGTTTCGTAGGTTCGGGCAGCGTAAAGCCTTCGAGTTTGGCGAAAGCCTGCTTCGAACCGGTATTATCGTTGATACCCACCGCATAGACGTAATACTTCGTACCCGGCGTGAACTTAATGAAATACTCCGTCAGGTTGAAAGAGAAGTCGGTCTGCCCTTTGGCTATCTCATAAGTCTGGGCATTGAGGATGTAAGGTGCGTTGTAAGAGGTCAGCGCCCACTGCATATTCGACAGGTCGCCTTTCAGCATTGACGTCTTAATCACCTCCATATCATACTCCTCGAAAATACCAAGGACCAAATAGGATATGCCCTCGCACAACTCGAAAGTGAGCAGACCGCCGTTGGGTCTCAATTTATCGGTATTGATCTTGATCTCACCGAGTTTTTCGGGCTTCTTGTTGGTAACCTCTATCTTCTGGTAGTAGCCGGTCCAGAAATCGCCCTGCTCTACATCGTCGGCACGGGAACTGGCTTTTCCCAAGATACCACCGCCGCCGCCGACAGCTTCGTAGTATGCGTCCTGATCCCAAAGGGGCAAATAGTATCCCTGACCGAAGCCCCAAGGGTGCTCGCCGGATGCGAACTCGCCGAGCAGCACATAATTGAGCTGTCCAGGCACCATCGGGTTCCAGAGCGTTATCATCGAGCCGTCCTCATCGGTCACAGGCTCGCCATTCTCGTCGCGTAAAATCGAATTCTCCTCGTTGAATACAAAAACAGTATCCTCGGTAATATAGTTGTGATATATATCGTCGAAGAGATTCATCATGTCGGCGTCGGTATAGCTCATCATACTCTGATAATTATGCGTCAACATGTCTATCAGCAGATATTTGATCACATTCTCGGGATCGGTCGGCTGGAATTTCACGTTCATGCTAAAACTCATGTAGTCCACGTCAAACACGTCGTACGCGTTATCGCCGAACGAAGCGGTCTTGGCCTCAACCTCGAGAACCTTCTCAAAGAACTCTTCGTTCGCAGTGGTGGCAGCCACATAGATCACATACTCCGTATCGGGGTCCAGTTTACTTACGGTCAGCGAAGAAACGCCGTCCGCAATCGCAGATTTGACGCCGGTCGCAAAGACGATCGTTGCCGTCGGGGTCTCCTTGGCATCGGCCTTGGGCGTCGCCAGGTAAGCGATTTCGGTCAAATTAGCGGCGGTCACCTCCAATTTGACTGTCGAATACTGTGCTTCAAGGAACTTCACTTCCAATGAAGGTAAAGTACCAGGGTCTGGTTCTGTCTTGTCGTCGGTACACCCCGTCAATCCTACTCCTGCAAGCAGCATGCATACAAGAGAAAATAAATTAACAAATAAATACTTCATAAAAATAAAAATTTTAATTAAGGGTAATTAAAGGTTTCTTCGTTTACAATATTATCATATCACCATTCGTCTGCGGTTAAAGCAAACCATCTGCATGGCCTTTTCGCAAAATACGGGTGTAAATATAAAAATTATTTTATAAAAAAACAAAAACAGAAAATTTCACCAGCTATCTATTTCCGCAATAAATGATCCACGACGAGATTCCTGCTTTCGGCGAAACGCCGGATCTCATCCTGCTGGTTGGCAAGATGCTGTTTTCCCATGCTGACACGTAAATAACCTATTATCATAATACAAATGATTTTAACCGAGGCAACGTCGCCTCGGTCGGTAAAGGTAAGCGTATGCTTCGGGAGCACCGGAATACAAAACCTTCCGGCATAAACAGTCCGGACCAGCCGCAAAGCCCGGAAAATAGATGGAATTATCATATTCGTTCGCACCGAATGATCCCCACAGCGGTTTTCTACCTCCGAATTTGGATTTTTGCCGGATTTTGCTTAATTTGGTGATATTGATCCTCTCGGACAAAGGCTACCTTCCATGACGAAACACACGATAATATTTATGACATTATTCATTTGTTCGAGTTGTCGTAGCTTGCAGGGCACGGTATTTTGCATCGATCGGCAATCGGACAATCTCAACAATCGGTTAAAATTATCGGACTACACCCTGGACCGAGCAGGCAATTCCATGATTACGGATCGGGATACGATCTATCGGTTAGCGCTGCTTTTAGGTAACGATACGACGGGATACGGAAATTGGAAACAATATTATCGAATTCCTTTCGACGGGAATCGTACCATGAGATTGGTCCTCGACGGAGGCGACGATCCGGGGCCGCGAGAATATTTAATATTGCACGACGAACACGGTAAAATTGTTCGCTATATCGAAGTTGCGGCGGAATATGGAGATGGTCCCCGCTCAAAAAAAATATATAGCGTGCTGACTAAAGACAGCCTGTATGTTTACACGGTTACTACGGAAGCATTTTTGACCGGCGACGATTTTATAGACGATACGAAACCTGCAACAGCGGATACGATGAAAAAAAGCTACCATATCGGCGACTTGACAGCGATTTACAGGTAAAACTTAGTTAAAGATTGTTCGGGCAAAGCTCAAAATTTCTCAGCAGCTCAAAATAATTCCGACATTTTACGGCATCGGATTTGGCATTATCGGAAATATTGCGTAATTTGGGTTGCAATTCGATACTCTTTGATGGCAAAAGCGACTGTACGAATTTTCAAAAATCACGGATTCAAACAAATCAACCGGAATATCGAAGAACTGAAATTTACCCTATTAAGTTATAACACGGTCAGTTTCCTACGTAAAATCCGGCAGGAAAAACCGCAGCGGCAGCGAATATGAAACGAATAAGTTTTCTGGCGATATTCTTCGTCATCGCTTCTCTCGGTGCCATCCACGCCCAACAACGCACGGGTTTCGCCTATTACGACCTCGACCGCCTCTACGACACGATCCCGTCGCTCTTCTACGACGACACGGACTACACACCCGAAGGACGGCTGCGCTGGAGCGGCGAGCGTTACCGCGCCAAAGTCGAACGGGCGGGCGCTGTAATCGGCCGAATGGCGATGCCGCTCGCAGGAGTGTATGGAGTCGAAAACGAGGAGGTTGTCAAAGACTTGGTCCGGGCGTCGGACCTGCCGTACAGTTATGTGCACCGCACCCTCAATACGCTGGACGGGATGGATTTCGCCTTGCTCTACTATGCCGACCGGTTCTTCACGGAACGTATCGAAACAGGTTATGGCTACCTCTGCGTCGAGGGTATGCTGGACGGCAAGCCGACAGCCGTATTGCTGACACGCGGCGACCGATATGCCGCTGAACTGCTGGAGGAGCTGCGCGAACGCACGCCCGGCATTCAGATTCTCTGTGCAGGCAAGCTCCCGTCCGGAACTGCGGAAAAGCTCTCGCTCAGAGACGCATTGACCCCGGCCGAACGCCGGGGTCGGGGCAATGCCTACGCACGGGGCGGCTGGTGGCTGCACGACCGAATCCTGACAGACACGACGCTGACCGTCATCCGGGCCGATGTTTTCGCCCGGCGCGACCTGCTCGATCCCCGCAGCGGAACGCCCCTGCCGACCTATCGGCGACAACGCTATACGGGTGGCATCGGCCGATATTTTCCAATATTTTTATATATTAAATAAGTTTTTTGATTATCCGAAAAATCATCGTATCTTTGCCCCTCCGGAAAAGACGGTTTTTTCACCGCTGCCTTCCCAATGGAAGGCCTCGCCCGCAGCCCGGCGGAAACAACTCTGAAACAGCACATTTATTGGGAAAAACACTATTATAATCAACAACGACAAGTTATGGCAGACGTTAAACGAGTCTATATCTTCGGCAACAAGGAAGCGGAAGGTAACGGCAAAATGAGGGAACTGCTCGGCGGTAAGGGTGCGAACCTGGCCGAAATGAACCTGATCGGTATTCCGGTTCCCCCGGGATTCACCATCACCACCGAAGTATGCAGCGAATACTACGCACAAGGACGCGAGAAAGTCGTGGGGCTGCTTCGCCCCGAAGTGGAGAAGGCGATGAAGAACATCGAAAAACTGACCGGCATGAAGTTCGGCGACAAAGAGATGCCGCTGCTGGTATCGGTTCGTTCGGGCGCACGCGCTTCGATGCCGGGCATGATGGACACCATCCTCAACCTGGGTATGAACGACCAGGCCGTGGAAGCCGTAGCCAAGCGCACGGGCAATCCCCGTTTCGCATGGGACTCGTACCGCCGTTTCGTACAGATGTACGGCGACGTGGTGCTGGGCATGAAGCCCGCTTCGAAAGAGGAGCACGATCCGTTCGAGGAGTTGATCGATGCGCAGAAAGAGAAGCGCGGCGTGAAAAACGACACCGACCTGACGACCGACGACCTGAAGGAGCTGGTGCACAACTTCAAGGCAGCCGTAAAGAAACAGACCGGCGAGGATTTCCCGGCAAATCCCTGGGATCAGCTCTGGGGCGCTATCTGTGCCGTATTCGGTTCGTGGATGAACGAGCGTGCCATCCTTTACCGCAAGCTCAACAACATTCCGGCGGAATGGGGTACGGCCGTATCGGTACAGGCGATGGTATTCGGCAACATGGGCGACAACTCGGCGACGGGCGTAGCCTTCTCGCGCGACGCCGCAACGGGTGAGAACCTCTTCAACGGCGAATACCTGATCAACGCGCAGGGCGAAGACGTGGTAGCGGGTATCCGTACACCCCAGCAGATCACCATCGAGGGTTCGCGTCGCTGGGCGAAAGCACAGAACGTATCGGAAGCCGAGCGTCGCAGCAAATACCCCTCGCTCGAAGAGGTGATGCCGGCCGTATATAAAGAACTCAACGAGATACAGCACCACCTGGAGCAGTATTTCAAGGATATGCAGGACATCGAATTCACGATCCAGGACGGCAAACTCTGGATGCTCCAGTGTCGCAACGGCAAGCGTACGGGCGCCGCGATGGTGAAGATCGCCATGGACATGCTGCGCGAAGGCCTGATCGACGAAAAGACCGCCGTACTGCGCTGCGAGCCGGCCAAACTCGACGAGCTGCTCCACCCCGTTTTCGACAAGACGGCGATGAAAAACGCCAAAGTCATCGTAAAGGGACTGCCCGCATCGCCGGGCGCAGCGACCGGTCCGGTGGTGTTCTTCGCCGAAGATGCCGAAAAAATGCTCAAAGAGAAAAACCAACGTGCGATTCTGGTCCGCATCGAAACTTCGCCCGAAGACCTGAAGGGCATGCTCGACGCCGTCGGCATCCTGACCGCACGCGGCGGCATGACCTCCCACGCCGCGGTCGTAGCGCGCGGCATGGGCAAGTGTTGCGTATCGGGTGCAGGCGAGCTGCAGATCGACTACAAGGCACGTACGATCCGCGTAAACGGATATGAAATCAAGGAGGGCGACTGGATTTCGCTCAACGGTTCGACAGGCGAGGTGTACCTGG
>ERZ824575.666-NODE-666-length-41472-cov-19.081030_pt1 | contig 41472 bp, 34 predicted proteins | sample MGYA00519470_ERZ824575 | MGnify/ENA primary metagenome ERZ824575 (study PRJEB31778, sample SAMEA3449170) | human gut metagenome | biome: human gut; feature: human-associated habitat; material: faeces | place: United Kingdom | collected 2010/2012 ... | reverse complement strand
ATGGTCATTTTCTTCTTTGTCAACAAAATCATCTTCCCTGAAAGCGGGAAGTGATTCTGAAACCAAAATAACATCAAACCAAAAAGCGCATTGCAAAAGTACATTGCAATGCGCTTTTTAAGTGCGCCCGAAGGAATTCGCCAAGCCGCGCCCTAGAAACGCCCCACCGGGGCGTTTCTGTCCCGCGGGACGCAAAGCGCGGGGTACGGGCTGTTCGAATCCGCTCTTTTGCTGCTCCATAAAATCCATGCAAAACAAAAAGAGTAGCACCCCATCCGGGTGCGGGATGGTGGTCGAGCCGTGCGACTTTATAGGCTGGGAGAAGAATACGATCTTGCAGCCATAGATGACAGACTGCAGGAAAACTACTTGTTGTATGGACCAAGGTTGTATGAGCTGAAACACCCACCCCGGCAGTATACGCCGAAACGATATCGCCCCAAGGATACCTATGCAGGAAAAGGCATCCTCCAAATTTTCCTCGAGGTATTCTTCGGGGAAACCCAGATGCACCGCTTGTATCTGTACTAATGGAAAGCCGATGAATCCCTGCACATTTACCTATCGCTTTAAGCTGATATTGAAAGCAAACAACTTGCCACTGAATTTGAATGTGCATAGCTTGCGGCATACGAACGCCAGCTTGCTGATTGCACAAGGCGTGGATGTACGAACGGTTGCCAGCCTGCTTGGTCATGTACAGGCCAGCACAACGCTGCTGCACTGCATGGCTGATGGTGCCGGTGCCGGCAACAGCCGTGACATAGCGAAGTTGTTGAAGGGTCACGGCAGTTTCCTTTCTGCGTGTTTTTTCTATCCTACCGCAGAGCCGCCAAAAACGCAACGTATTTTCTTCTTTGAAATACCAAACGAACATTGCCGGCATATCCAAGATACGTTTTACCCGCCCTGCAATTTCCCTTATAATAGCACCGCAGTCTTGAAACGGCTGCAACATTCCCATATCACAAAGGAGGCTTTCCGGTATGGGACAACGGAAAAGTGAGATCATCAAAAATCACATGGAAGTCTACTGGCACGACTATGCGTCGGCCAGCAAGGGCATCCCCATTACCGAGGCGGGGCTTGTGGAAAAATCCTCCGTCATTGGACGCACCGGGCTGATGCTGCTGGAATGCGGCACCGGTGCATGGCGTGTCCGAAGCTCCATGAACACCCTTTCGCGGGAGCTGGGAGTCACAACAACAGCGGACATCGGCCTGTTGTCCATTGAGTTCACCTGCTTTGATGGTGACCAGTGTTATACCCAGTCACTCTGTCTGACAAACACGGGCGTGAATACCTCCCGGCTGAACCGGCTGGAGCATTTCGTCAACGACTTCGAACGGGAAGGAAAATTTATGACCGGCGAAGAGCTGCACAGCCACCTCGATGAGATCGAGCGCATCCACGGCTTGTATTCGCCCATCGCACTGGGCTTTGCAGCTGCACTGGCCTGCGGCTGTTTCACCTTTCTGCTTGGCGGCGGCATTGTGGAAATGCTGTGTGCCTTCTGCGGTGCAGGCATCGGCAACTTTGTACGGTGCAAGCTGACAAAACACCATTTCACCCTGTTTCTGGGCATTACGGCGTCGGTCTGTTCAGCAAGCCTCGTGTATGCCATCCTGCTGAAGCTGGCAGAGGTGCTGTTTGCCGTATCGGCGCAGCACGAGGCGGGGTATATCTGCTCCATGCTCTTCATCATTCCGGGCTTTCCGTTCATTACCAGCGGCATCGACCTTGCCAAGCTGGATATGCGCTCCGGGCTGGAACGTCTGGCCTACGCCGTCCTCATCATTCTGGTGGCAACCATGACGGCTTGGATCATGGCACTGCTGCTGCATTTGCAGCCGGTGCAGTTCCCTGCCCTGAGCCTGACACTCCCGGAAGAGATCGTGTTCCGGCTGCTGGCAAGTTTTGGCGGTGTGTTCGGCTTTTCGCTCATGTTCAACAGTCCCCGGAACCTGGCAGTCTGCGCCGCCCTTATCGGTGCGGTAACGAACACGTTCCGGCTGGAGCTGGTGAGCCTTGCGGGCTTTCCGCCCGCTATTGCAGCGTTTCTGGGCGCACTGCTGTCCGGATTGCTGGCCTCCTGCCTGAAGAGCGCCGTCGGTTATCCCCGCATCTCCGTCACCGTGCCGTCCATCGTTATCATGGTACCGGGACTGTATTTCTACCGTGCCATCTATAATCTGGGCATCCTGTCTCTGATGGACTCCGCCACATGGTTTGCAGATGCCATTCTCATCATCGTGGCACTGCCGTTAGGGCTGATCTTCGCCCGTATTGTCACTGACAAGACTTTCCGTTATTGCACCTGATGTGCAGCATTTCCATTCTCCCTTATAAGGCAAAACGCAGCGAATCTTTTAACGGTTCGCTGCGTTTTGTTTTGCTGTAATGCACTTATAAAGGGAGTTCGTTTACAGGGCGTTTACTCGCCGTAAACGATCTTGGTAGCAGTTTCCACATGGCGTTCCAGCCGGTCGGCAAAGTGTTCCAGCGGCAGAAAAACGCCAAGTTCATCGTAGCGGGTTCCGCCGTCCTTGAGCGTATCCTGTCCATAGTAGACCACGGAACGGGGCAGTGCGTGCTGCAGCTTCATCTGGATATCCCAGACGGTGGAGTAGGCCTCCGCTTCCGTTACCTTTTGCTTCACGGTGTCCGGCAGTTCGTAGATCAGCAGCAGCCCCAAATGCTGGTTGTAGTGGTACTCCACCACATCCATCGAGCCTTCGTCGTAGCCGTGATACTTGCAGTAGCCGCTGGCAAGGTACATTTTTACCTTTTCCTGCTTCTGGAACACCCGGATGAACCGATCGTATACTTTGCTGCTCACGGCAAATTTGTTGTTCGGCAAAAGAACGCCGGCATCATCCGTCAGGATCACCGGGTTCGGCTGACCATCGGCGTTGAATTTGAACGGGATCAGGGCAGCGTTCCGTAGCAGGTCAAACATACTGTGCTGGCAGATCGCCATCAGAAAGGCAGACAGATCCTTGTTCTCGTAGGCATTGAACAGCGCCGCGGCAAACTGCTGTGCACTCACAGCCGGCGCATCCAGTACTTCTGCCATGTCCAGCGAGTCGTTGAAGGTATCCATCAAGCGCTGGCAGGCTTCTGGATTTTTCAGGATCTCCCCGAATAGTGCCTCTGCCTTTTCTTCTCTTGGAAATATCGTTGCCATCAAAAGACCCTCTTTCTGTTTATTTCCAACTACTATTATAGGTTCATAATGCCCCGCTGTGAAATACTGCTTTCATATTGCTACTATATACAGAACACTTTTTACACATTTTCCAAGTGCCGTATGATGGACACTGCAATCATGAAATTGCACGAGGGAAATCGAAAAGTATATAAGTTTGGTAAAACAGACGGCGTGGTGGAACTCCATGCCTACCAAAGCTTCCGCGAAGGAGAGGTAACCCCGGAGCAATACCATGAGATCGGCGTGGCGCTGGCACGCAAGGTCTGGGGCAAGGAGCCATCAAGCGCATCCAAAGAACACGCGAATCCAACCACATAAATCAAGAAAATCAATATACGAACAACAAGAACCGACGCCGAAATCGTTCTCGGCAGCGCTGACAAGGAGGTACAATGGCATACATCAAGAAAAAATCCGAACGAAAATTCAAAATCACTGTCTGCAACGGCTACAAGGTCAACGGGCAGAAACGCATGAAGGCGCAGACTATCACTGTGCCATCATCCGTGCCAAAGCGTGGCATCCAGCAATATGTCATGGCGGAGGCCGAGCGCATCGAGAAAAAGTTCAAGTATATAGACCATATTTTACAACGGTTTGCAATGGGAAAATCAGCGAACAGCATTTAATTCTTTTCGTAAATCAGATGCCCACCGACCTATGGTTTTCGCCATAAGCTGGTGGGCATCTGTTGTTCTGGCTTATAATTCACTGATGGTTGCAGTAATGGGCTGCATGAGGATTCGCCTGACCGGGTTATATACTGCCAGCACCACAGCCGCCAGCACGACTACGACAATCACGGCAAGACACACCCACGGCACCTGCCACGCTGCACCGAAATAATGGGTGATGAGCAGGATATACAGCTTCCGATTCAGCACAAGACCCAGCGCAATGCCCACCACAAGACCGGACACCGCATAGGTGCCAGCTTCGGCAGAGATCATGCGTTTCAGCTGTGCATCATCCATCCCGATGGCACGCAGGATGCCATACTGCTTTATTCGTGCCGACACGCTCATGGAAATGCTGTTGATGATGTTCAGAATGGTGATTCCTGCAATCACGATGAGAAACGCATAGACCACCAGATGGAACGCCCAGTAGGTACTTTGTATCATCCGATTTCCTTCGATTCGGTTGGAAAAAACAACCTGCTTGTTTAATGTGTCGCTCAGCAGGGTGTGTATTTGTGCGATGGCTGCGTCTGCTGTGGTATCTTTTAGTTGAATATCGATCACCGCATAGCGGTTTTGCCCGGTCAGCTGATGGAAGGTTTCTTCGGTGCAGATAACAATCGGGGAATCGGTACTACTGAACGGGCTGTCGTTCAATACACCCACGACTGTGAGCTTTGCATCCTCCAGCTGAATGGTATCACCCACGGTCAGGGAGTTGCTTTTGTCGAATACCGTCAGCACAGGGTATGTGCCATTCTCCGGCTCCTGCGGAAGGGTTCCGCCAATCAGGTCTTTTTTCGCCCAGCCAAACTGTATAGTATCATATGAAATCAGGTCGATGGACCCCTGTTTTCCCTGATATTCCGCCGGGAGAGGGCAAAACATCCGCCCGAATGCGTGTTTGACTTCCGGCAGAGCTTCCAGCTGCTCCACCAGCACTGGGTCAAGGACATTTTGCCCGGATGTTTCAGCCACCGATAAGTCCGGTGCGTAGGACTGCACCGGATTCAGCGCAAATCCAACCCAACGAAGCAAAACCGAAAAGCTCAAAAACAGGAGAATGCTTAACGCAAAGGAACCTGTCATCAGAAGCAAGTTCTTTTTGGACGAGGTTGCATGGCTCACGCCCAAAGAAAGCTCTGCACGACTTCCAAACAACCGAGCATGACACGGAGAATCCGCTGCATTTTCCACCGCATTCCCAGTTGCTGCTGTGATCGGAGAAGCTTTTGCCGCCCGCCGTGCCGGAGAAGATGCCGCGAACCAAACCGTGATAAGTCCCAGCGCAGAACCACAGATAATACCGACCGGGCTGATGCCAAGCACTGGTAAAGAGCTGAACTCCTCGCCGATAAATCCACGCAGAAAGGAACACAATCCCCATGTGGAAACGATTCCCAACACACATCCTGCTGGAACAGCAGTTTTACACCAGAAAAGAGCTTCCAGCCGGACAAGCATCCGAACCTGATTTTTTCCTGCCCCAAGACAACGCAGCATTCCATAATAGCTGGTACGCTGCGCTACATTGCTGTTGATGCTGCCTGTGATCATAAAAATTCCGGCAAGGACGACCATGCCAGCCAACACAGCCGCTACCGCATATAAGCCTACAATATAATCGTTGTTGCTGCTTGCGTTCAACGCCATCAGGTAAGTATTTTCGGAGATTTTTTCTTCTGAAATTCCGTACTTGTTTTCGATGTTCACAATGGACTGCCGCAAATTGGTATGTGGCTTGAACTGGATGAAATACTGTGTTTCAAAGGATTCTTCTACCTGTGCGGCAATCTGAGAAAATGTACTGCGGTTCATCACCAGCACAACAGCATCATACTGGTTCGTATCGGAGGTATCCTCATTGAAACCTGCGACAGTAAGCAAAATGGTCTGTCCATCCGGGAGCGTCAGCGGAATCGCTGTACCGACCGTAACATCCAGCCAATCCCGGATGTTTGCTGTCACGAGCACTTCGCCATCCGCCGGGGCAGTGCTACACTGCATTCCCGGAAAGATTTGAAGGATTGCATCATCTGCTCCTACCAGTGCGGCACGTTTATCTCCGGCAAAGTAGTTTTCCGTAAGGGAAGCGTTGATGTCGCTATACGCCGAAAATGCAGCAACATCCTCCTGTGCGGCAAGCTCTGCGGCTGTTTCAGGGGAGATGTCCTTTACCATGATATGCCAGTTTCCGTTTTTGTTCAGCTGGTTTGAGGTTTCCATCCGAATCGCCATATCTGCCATACTGAACACCGCCGTGACCAGAAACACCGCAAGGACGATGCACAAAATCGTCATGCGGTTCTGCCGTCTGCGTACCTTGGTAGAAATCGGGATCAGGCTCAGATAGCTTTTCATTTCTGTGCTGCTCATTCCCGGCACCTCCCAAAATCGGTCAGGCAGCCGTCCGATACCTGCAGCACCCGGTCTGCCGTCTGCGCAATGCTGCGGTTGTGGGTGATCATCAGGATGGTCTGCTCGTATTTCCGGGATGTTTCTTTTAGCAGGGCAATGACCTCGCTGGTGTTCTGGGTGTCCAGATTGCCGGTCGGCTCATCCGCCAAAATCAGTGAAGGGCGGGTCATCAGGGCACGGCCAATGGCTACCCGTTGCTGCTGCCCACCGGAAAGCTGACTTGGCAGATGCTTCCGACGGTCTTTCAGATTCAGCACGGTCAGCAGTTCTTCCAGATATGCCCTGTCCGGCTTTTGGTAGTCCAGCAGCACCGGGAACAGGATGTTCTGTTCTACGGTCAGTTCCGGGATTAGATTGAATGCCTGAAAGATAAAACCGATATTGCGGCGGCGGAAGATCGTCAGCTCCCGGTCTTTCATGGCAAAAACATCCTTGCCATCAATCAGCACCTTGCCGGAAGTCGGCGTATCCAGTCCACCAATCAGGTTGAGCAGGGTGCTTTTGCCGGAGCCGGATTCGCCAACGACCGCCACATATTCGCCTTTCGGCACTGAAAAGCTAACATCTTTCAGCGCATGGACAGCGGTTTCTCCGCTGCCGTAGGTCTTGCAGAGACGGTTGACTTCTAATAGTTCCATAGTGTATCCCTCACTTTGCAGGTTCCTTCGATTCAGACGGATTATCTCTGTCTGTGCAGAAAAGGATAACACGTCAACATTACTGCAAGCCTACACTCAGCCTACAATTTTGTAGGAATCGGAAAATTCAGAGTAAAGGTCGTGCCCTTTCCCAGCTCGCTGTCTACTTCAATGGTGCCGTGATGGGCTTCCACAACGGCTTTTGCCAGCGGCAGACCCAGCCCGATGCCCTGTGTATCCTGTGAAAAGCGGCTGCGATAAAACCGTTTGAAGATATGGTACAAATCTTCCGGGTGGATGCCGCTGCCGTTGTCGCGCACTTTGATCTGAATCATGGACGGCAGTGCATTCCACGCTACTTGAATCGTATCTCCGATCTTTGTGTGGTCAAGGGCATTCTTTACAAGATTGTCCACAGCTTCCTGCATCCAGTCACGGTCGCACCAAAGTGTAACCGCCTCTGAGCCAGACAGAACAAGCTTTTTCTGTTCCTGTTCTGCACGATAGTTATACTGCCGCGCAATGTCCTGCACCATTTCAGCAACATTTTCGTTTTTCTTCTCCAAGACGACCGAACCGGCATCCAGCCGGGTGATTTTGAGCAGATTCTGCACCAGCGTTTCGATGCGGTCCAACTCCTGTTCGGACAGGTCTGCAAACTCTTTGACCTCCGACGGCGAAACAGCTTCGTCCTGAAGCAGACCGTTGTAGATATTCAACGCCGCCAGCGGTGTTTTGAGCTGGTGCGAAATATCTGCAATGGTATTTTTCAAAAAACGCTTCTCCCGCTGCTCGTTGTCTGCGTGTGCGCTCAGAACTGCCGTCAATGCATTAACGGAGTGAAACAGACGGTAAAGTTCTCCCTCCCGGTCGCAGTCCAGTCGTGCATCCGGGTTGCCATCCAGACAGCTCTGGATTTTCTGGACTGCCTGTTCCAGAAGCGCGCTCTGCCTTTGGAAATAGTGAAAAAGCACGCCCCAGAGGCAACCGCCCAGAAGCAGAAAAACCAACAGTAACCCGAAAGAGAATGCGTGCGTCGTATGCCATACGATGCCCTGCGTGAGAGCCAATGCCACCGCCCAGACCGCCAGCACTGTCCGGAACAAAATCCGGATCTCCCGGTTTGCGAATACTTTCATACGGCACCTTTACCCATTCCATTTATAGCCCATGCCGCGGACAGTCAGCAGCATCTGCGGTTTGCCGGGGTCGTCCTCAATCTTCATCCGCAGCCGCCGGATGTACACTGTTAAGGCACTGCTGTCAATGTAATCCCCATCGCAGTCCCACAGTGCATCCAGAATTTGTTCCTTGGATAGCACGGCATTCGGATGCTGCATAAAGAAGCAGAGCAGCTTGTACTCTGCGCTGGTCAGTTCCAGCAAGATTCCGTTTTTGTACGCCTGTCCCTGCAACAGCCGGACGGTGATGCTGCCCGATTCCAGTACGGGTTCTCCTGCGCTGGACGCATTTGCACGGCGAAGCAGTGCATTGACCCGCGACAACAGGACACTCAGCTTGAACGGCTTGGTCAGGTAATCATCCCCGCCCATATCCAGTCCCATGATGATATTCATTTCCTCATCCGAAGCAGTCAGGAACAGAATCGGCACGTTGGATGTGCGCCGCACCTTCTGGCAGAAATCGAAGCCAGAGCCATCCGGCAGGGAAACATCCAGCACCAGCAGGTCATATTTTCTGTCTGACCACAGCACCTCGGCTTCTGCCAGCGTCCGGGCTGTATCCAGTGCAAAGCCCTGTTTCTTGAATGCAAAGGTCAGCCCACTGATCAGGCTCAGATCATCTTCCAAAAGGAACAGTTTTCTCATGATTCCCTCTCTTTTCCGCGTTTTGTGTGTCCTACAGGTTCAAAAGCATTATAAGTTTTTTCTGCGAACATTACAATGTGCGAAACGGAAATTGTTTCTTGCCGTGTGTTAAATATAAGTCCTACTATCACCGCTTTACTGCGTAAAGTACATTGCAAGGTGATTTTTGGTGCGCCCGAAGGGATTCGCCAAGCCGCGCCCTAGAAATGCCCCACCGGGGCGTTTCTGCCCCGCGGGACGCAAAGCGCGGGGCACGGGCTGTTTGAATCCCCCTCTTTTACTGCCCCATAAAATCCGTGCAAAACAAAAAGAGCAGCACCCCATAAGGTACTGCTCTTGGTGCGACCGGGAGGATTCGAACCTCTGGCCTTCCGGGTCGGAGAACTACGACATGGCAGTGCAACCAGACGCTGAAGCGTGAATTTTGTTGGTTCTGCACATTTGCCGCTAAAACAAGAAAAAGCCCGTTGTTGGTTGTCACAACAGGCTTTTCCGGCATTTTATAGTGCCACTGCACAGTAGTGGTCAAATGGTGGTCAAAAACCGCGTAACCTTAAGATGAGATGCTTTAAGGATGAAAAGAATTACGATTTCAATCGGTACTTTCTTGCCCTGCTGCTACCCTCCGCAACAATCGCTCCACTGGCAATCAGTTCTAACAGATACATCTTTGTGCGGGGGACTTGTAAGCCGATGGCGTCGGCAATTTGGGTGCTACTTGCTTCCGATGTGTCGGTCAAATATTGAAGGATGTCGTTCTTTCGCTTCTCTGAGATAGAATTAGACTTTCCGCCGTTTTTTGCCGCCGTTTTTTGCCGCCGCTTTATTGGCGGCAAGCGGCAACAACAGTGTTGTGCGGTCTGGATTAAAGCTCTCCACGATTTCCGGCTCCTGCCAGCCCTGTTTTTGCCAGACGGTACGGATGCTCGGCAAACCGCTGCCCGCGCGCTCACCGACATTGATCAGGTTGAACATCTTAATGAGCGACTCGTTTCGCGGGTCGGATATGCTACCGGCAAGGGCCTCCTGCACATTGATACGGAACGCGCCGGGATTGGCGATGCGAATTTTATCCGGCCATTTTTGAATCACCAGACCGCGCCGGTCATAGTAGTCGGCGTGAATCAAGGCGTTTGCCAAAGCCTCGCGCAAAGCCTTATGCAGAGGGGTGTCGTCAATACGATCTGTACCCTCCAGCTTAAAAGGCACTTTAATATCCTGCGCAATCCGGTTGTATACGCGGAAGTAAAAGTCGCAAATGTTACCACTCCAATCACCGGAACTGGAGACGATACGGTCTGTCCAACGTTCATCTTCTGTGACAGAACGGTCATGCTCTTGATAATCCAGAAAATAATGTGGGAACTCGCGTACAATTTCGTATTCATGGCCGAACATAAGCAATCCGGCCGCTGTGGGGCGCAGTTTACCGTCCGTATCTCGCGCCATAGCACCGATGCGGTGCAGAAAATCCTCCACAGCTAATTCTGACCATACATGACCGGGTCGGAGATTATCCATGCGCTGGCGATAGCGGCGGATGGTGTCCCTGTCAAGGCAGTCTATCGTCATAGTAGGTGAAGGATACCCCAAGCTGCGAATAACAGCATTCTCATTGAATCCGGATTCAATAAAAAGTTGAATAGCATCTGTTCTTTGTTCAAGGCTGTACATCTCTGGCCTCCTACACATTTGAGTCCAGGATTTCGTCCGCACCCTCTTCACATGAAAGGTGAAAGGGCGAAAAATGACATATTTTTTTTTAAAAAAAGCATTGTAATGTTAGGTGCCTATGTTATACTTAACGCAAACCCATATCGGGTATGGAGGTAAGCGTAATGTACGGAATTTTAATTGTAGATGACAACTCTCTCGTCCGCATGTCGCTGGTGAACTTAATCAGCTGGAAGCAGCATAACGCTACCCTGGTTGCAATAGCGCATGATGGAAACGAAGCGTTTCGGTTGTGCGAAGAGCGTCTTCCACATATTGTAATCACCGATATAAAAATGCCCGGCTGTGATGGAATTACATTGATGCAGAAGATACACCGGTATTATCCGATGATTCAGGTTATCGCCATTAGTGCCCATGGAGTGTTTGAGTACGCTAAGCAGGCCATGCAGGCGGGATGCCTCAACTATATTCTAAAACCGATCAGTGGTGAAGAGCTGAACGAGTCCATTGCTTCGGCCATCGCTGTCATTCAAAGCAGAGGCGGACGGACAGACGAGGATCTGTACAACTTATACGAATATGCCTTGAACAGCTATCTTTCTTCTACCGAAAAATATTGTGCGGTCTTTTTGGCCGGCTGGGAGCTTCCGACGACAGAGGAGATCGAAAGCATCTGTGCGACAAAGTATTCGGGGCAGATATTGAAGGCACCCACTCAATACTTTCAAACCTTCTTATTGATTTTTGAGAAGAATGACGTCCTGGACAATTTGAAAAAGATAACAAATGCCTTAGTCGCTCGAGATGGTTGCAGATATGTGATTGAGCCCATTCCGGAGGCGGTATTGATTGACGAAGTGGGGAGCTATTTTGTTGGCATCAAAAAAAAGGTCGCCCTTACGGCTTTTTGGGCTGGGAATCTGGTCGTACATGACGAGAGGTTTATCTTAGAAAAATTAGAGGATGAAGTAAAAATCTATTGGTCTTTGATTGACTACCAGGGCATGGCTAACGCACTAATGAAGCGCTTGGACCGAAGTGACATCCGTGATTTCTCTGCGATGAGAAAAAACAAAAAACTGATTGAGGATTATCTGCGGCTGCTGATGACGATATGTTTGTCCCGGTTCGACGAAGTGTGCGAGCTAATGCTAAACATCCGTAACCAAGAAACGAGCTTTCACTATAAGGACATACTTCAGGTTTTGGAAGATGTTGAGCAACTACTGCTTCTAATTTGTGAAGATGCGGCAAAACAGAAGCAGGACGGCGTCGGGATTTCCTGGAAAGTTCGCCGGATCATTGACATAAACTATCCGTCACCAATCAATCTCTCGATGTTATCGTCCATCTTGGTATATTCACCTTCCTATATTGATAGGAGTTTTCGGAAGATCTTTGGGATGAGTGTAAATCAATATCTCATTCAAACACGGCTTAATGCGGCGAAATCCCTGCTTTGGTCCACCAACAATAAAGTCAGAGATATCTCGGAAAGCGTTGGATATAATGACTACTTTAACTTTGCCAAACAGTTTCGGAAGCAGTTCGGCTTGACGCCGACAGAATACCGAGCACAGCGAGAACGTAATAAGACATAAAAAAAGATGGAATAATGACATATTCATTTACGGTCTGTTTGTTATACTGAATTTGCACCGGTGATAATGCAAATCCGCATGAATTTGCGAATAGGTGCAAAATACAACGAAGGAGAATAAACGAAATGAGAAAACGGAAAGCTTTTTTAGGAGTTGGTTTGGCCTGCGCACTTCTGCTTACTATGCTCGCCGGTTGCGGAGCACAGGAATCCAGTGCTGCGCCCACGTCTGAGGCGTCTGTGAAGACAGAACAGACTGAATCCCAGAGTGGAAATGTATTCAACAACCCGGATGTGAGCATCGGCGAGGGAACAATCACAGTGCTTACTAATGTGACGGAAGGCAATCGCCTGAAGGAATTGGAGAAATACGCTCAGGAGTTCGATGCGAAATATCCCGGTACTCAGAAGGTGGAATTCGAGGCCATCGACGATTATGAGAATCAGACGAAAATCCGTTTGTCCGGCTCGGATTATGGCGATGTCCTGCTGATACCGAACACGGTGGATGTTGAGAACTTGGACGAGTACTTTGTACCGCTGGGAAAATATGACGAGTTGTCGAAACAGTATTACTGCATTGATGACCGCACTTACGATGATGTGGTATACGGAATTCCGGTGTCGGTGCAGTTCACAGGAATCTTCTATAATAAAACGGTTTTCGAGGAAGCCGGCATCACACAGATTCCGCGCACGATTGACGAGTTTATGGATGTCCTAAAGACGATTAAGGAAAAGACGGATGCAATTCCTTTGTATACGGCATATGCGGAACAGTGGCCGCTGAATCAGTGGGAGGCCAACACGCTGACGGTGGCCGGCGATGTGGATTATCCGTATGTGTTGCAGGCTCATGATCGTCAGAACTTCTTGAAGGGGAGCCCGAACTACAATCTGTACCGCATTATGTATGAGGCCCCTGCAGCAGGTCTGATTGAAGACGATCCTGCCACGGCAACTTTTGACGAAGCAAAGCGCCTGATGGCAAATGGCAAAGTGGCGACATGTGTGTGCAGCTCTTGGGCAATCAGCCAATTCCAAGAGGCGGCTGCTGATGCCGGAGTGAGCGAGGATGTGATTGGGTACATGCCGTTCCCGACCCCAACGGCTGATATGAAGCAGTTGGTGCGTTTGGGTCGTGACTATGTGAACGGAGTCAGCGTACATTCTAAGCATCAGGACATCGCGCTTGCTTGGGTGAAATTCTTCGCGGAGACCGACTACTCCACTCGTCTTGCTTCCAGTGTTTCTCCCCTGGTTGGCAGTGAGCTCCCGGAGATCGCTGTGGATTGGTACGATTTGGGCGTAGAGTTTGCAGCCTGCACAGCGGCCCAAGGAGAAGATCAGGGTTTGCTCGATAAGATTGATAAGGAATCTGAGGTCGGCCTTCTGGATGCGACTTTTAAGCAGCGCATCATTGACGCCGCCATCGGCAACAGAGATGAAACCTACGATGATATCATGAATGATCTGAACAGCTCTTGGGTCGCCGCGATGGATACACTGGGCGTACAATGAGCGTCTGACTTGTTCAAATGTAGAAGATTGCTTTGCAGAATGAAGCGTTCTGCCTAACGCTTCATTCTGCTTTTTTACTTCATTTTGCTTTTCTACAAGGAATAAAGAAGCACCCAGTTCAGGAAGCTCTGATTATATCAATGAGAGCCGGCGGCAAAATACTTTGCATTTTTACCGTTTTCGGAACTGCAAGGACGGAGCAAAAGATTCGCCGCCAGCCGAAATTGAATTATTCAGAACCTTCTCAGATTCGGATGTAAATTAAGACCATCTGAAGCGGGGTAAAGGGTAACGAAAGGGATACACGTTGATGAAGAATTTCAAGTTTACCAGGTTTGCCGATTTGAAACGAAAAACTCAGCAACGAATTATCATTGTGGGCTTTTTACTATTTCCCACGACATTGCTGATCGTATTCAATTATCTGCCTCTTACACAGCTACTGCTTTACAGCTTTACCGACTGGAACGGCACCAGCAGAAATTTTCAGTTCGTTGGCCTCAATAATTACGCTAAACTGTGGCAGGATCCGGAACAATTTGCTGTCCTAAAGGTATCTTTGTACTACATCATCGGTACACTGATTCAGACGGCCCTTGCTCTGTATTTTGCGACGATTTTGAGCTTCAGGGTAAGGTTTAAGAACTTTTTCAAAGCTGTTATTTTTTTCCCTTATTTGATCAATGGTGTAGCTATCGGATTCATCTTCCTGCTTTTCTACCGCAGCGAAGGGATGCTGGATGTTGTTATGCAGTTCCTGGGATTGGGAACGCACATTCACAAGTGGCTGGGAGATCCCCACATTGTTAACTGGTCGATCGTGGCAGCATCCATATGGCGCTACATGGGATTTATGTTTGTGATTTTCTATGGAGCCATTTCCTCGATTCCCACGGACATTTATGAAGCGGCAGCAATTGACGGTGTGAATGCATGGCAGAGGTTTTGGTTCATTATTGTGCCATCAATCCGCCAGGTGATTTTCGTAAACCTGGTCATCAACATCAGTGGCGCGCTGAGCATTTATGAGATGCCGTATATCATGACAGGAGGCGCCAATGGAACAAAGACTTTTTTGATGAACATATTGGATACCGCTTTTAAATACAATAAATACGGCGTTGCTTCCAGTATGTCGCTGGTTTTGCTGGCTGTCGTTTTGCTTGTGGCAGTACTGCAAAAGCTTGTCATTGGAAAGGAGGAGGCAGAATGAGTGTCAGGAAGCGTTCTACCCTGCTTGGGAAAGTGCTGGTGGCACTGAAGTACATTTCCCTCATTCTCATCACGCTTGTGTGTTTAGCCCCCATTATACTGGCCATTGTTACATCGCTCAAATCAAAGGCGGAAGTGTATGATTTAGGTGTTCTGCAACTGCCTGAAAGGCTTCATTTTGAAAATTATGTCACAGCCTTTGTGGACGGAAATATGCTGAACGGTTTTATGAACACTGTCATCATGTTGGGTGTGTCGTTAATCTTCGTGATTTTGAACGGGACAATGCTCGCATATATCTTCAGTCGGTTTGAGTTCCGCGGAAAGAAACTTCTGAAAAACGCTTTCTTATTCGCTTCTATCGTCCCAAGTATGAGCGTTCAGGTGATGGTATACCGCATTATCAGTGCTTTAGGTGTGTATAATACGCGGATGGCGGGTTTTCTTCTGTACATCGGCACCGACATAATCGCCATCTATATTTTCTTGCAGCAACTCTCGACCATCCCCGTATCACTGGATGAAGCAGCCATCATTGACGGGGCAAGTTACTTCACAGTGTACCGACGCATCATTTTACCGTTGCTCCGACCGGCAATTACCACGATAGTCATCATAAAGGGAGTTGGAATTTACAACGACTTTTATATCCCCTATCAGTACATGCCAAAGAACAGCTTGCGTGTAGTTGCCACGACATTGTTTCAATTCAAAGGGCAATATGGAACGCAATGGGAGGTCATTTGCGCGGGTGCTATCATTACAGTTATCCCAATTCTAATAATATTTATCTTGCTCCAAAAGCAAATTTACAATGGGCTAATTCAGGGATCAATTAAATGAAAGGGAACTGTTTGCTATGGTAGAAAAGAAAAAAATGCTAATGTTTATCTCCCAGTTGGAGATGGCAGAAGTATCGGTGATTATCCCCACTCTGTCTTGGGTGGCAGAGCAAGCCGGAATGGTTTTTGAAGCTTACTTGGGGAGTGAGCGGGACGGACTTCTTTTTGCGAAAACGGGTAGCACAATACTGGGGGGCAACCATTTTCAGCAGTTTAATTATTTGAATGCATATTATGACATTTACTATTTCATCTATGGGACAACCAGCTTGTTCGATTCTTCGATTCGGGCATTTTCTAAAAATGTAATTGTGCGAGCAAAATCCATCCGGGAATTTTACTGCGGCGTACAGGATTACTTTGGTCTGGAAGAAGAAAAAGTCGTATTGTTCGACACAGAGTACATCAACGACGGAACCACCAGCCGGGAATTTCTTCCGTATTTCTATCCGGAAGTGCTGTTTCATCAAGCGTGGGGATACATAGGTCAGAAGGAAAATTTTCTGCCCGAAACCATTATTTCGGAGATTCCCCCCCTCTCGAATACGATTGGAGTAGAAACTCTGTCGGCTGAAATAGCTCACCGGTACGAAAAGCAGGCAAAGGGAGTTGCTTTTGGCGATCCGGATGCCATTTTGTCCATGATGGCCACGCTTTGTCGGGATAAATATGTTGCTCTTTACGGGGCAGCGAAACCCAAAAAGTTGAAAGATATAGAGGTATCGTCCTACACCGAGCAATACACCTGTGCAATGGAAGATATTAAGCAGCTGACAAAGGCAACAAACAATAATGTTTTAGTCGGGCGCCAGATTGGGGACGGAGATTTGTTTGAGTGGGGAAAGCACGGCATCTGCATTAAAATCATGGATCCGAATCGTCCGGCGTTTCCGAGTGTTTCTACCATTCCGTATCAGTGGGCCAATACAGAACGCTGCTGGGATGAGAACGAACCCAGTGACGAACAACTGATGCAATATGCCCAGCAGGGAAAAATCCTCTCCACCTTAGTGTGGCATTCGGGCGAAATGGCCCATAACGAGGCCATGATCAATTTGATGGAGTTGGCTTCCTTCACCGGCATTAAAATGGGAATTGGCGTACATGCCGCACGCTATCAGACATGCCCACAGCTGTGGGAACTGCTTTCTGTGGAACGCTCACAGGGCGGTGTGTGGGGCTTGATCGAACCCATTCTGCACTGCGGCGGCATGGGTGTCATGGCCGAATGCGGCTGCCCCCCGGAGGCGCTGAAACAGCACTGCGTCCGTGCAATGAAGGAAATCGAAGAGATTGCCGGAAAAGCAGGAATGCCAAAGGGCTATATGGCATTTATGGATACTGATTTAAAAACGCTCACACAGCTTCATCCGGAGCTGTATCAGGCGGTGGAGGAAGTCGGTCTGGATTATTACATTTCTTCCGCACTGCCGGGAAGAAATCGCATTCTATACCAGGGAAAGTCCATGGTTGCTTTCAATCTTACCCCGCGCAATGTGTGCGCCGGGTCCCCCTATGTGCGTATGTCTGTGATGGAGGACATCGTTGAGTGTGAGCGCACTGCGCCCGGCTGGATTATGGGAGTGCTTGATTCGCCAGTTGTCTCGTTCACGCCATATATTTGGAATAGGGGCAGCAAATTCATGGAAATCGTCAACTGGATGGTGCATGGGGAGACAATCAATGTTCTTCCGCACACAATCTCGAGATACACTCGGATTCTCAAAAAAATGGGGTACATTGAGTAATGTTTATGATTAAGCCTTTGAAAGAGGCAATAGAAGAATCTTATACCAAAATTAGAGAGCTGGAAATTGCCCAGCTGTATGCCAGCTGCTACAAAACGGCATGGGAGACGACGCTGTCCCTAGAGGAAGATGGAAAGAGTTATGTATTCACGGGCGATATTCATGCCATGTGGCTACGGGACAGCGCAATGCAGCTTCTTCCGTATTTGAGTATGGCGGATATTGATGTTGTGGCGAGGGCTCTGCGTGGCGTTGTGCTTCAGCAGGCACACTTTATTCAAATTGATCCCTATGCCAACGCGTTCAACCGAAAGCCCGATGGCAGCTGCTTTTGCGCAGATCACACGCAAATGAGCCCGTGGGTTTGGGAGCGAAAGTATGAGGTGGATTCTCTGGCGTTCTTTCTGTTCTTCCTGGAAGCCTATTTCCGTCGGACGAAGGATCGCACGGTATTTACCGAGACCGTGGTTGGTGCGGTGCAGACCATATTAGAGGTTTGGCGAACAGAGCAAAAACACGCGGAATTCTCCCCCTATCGGTTCGAACGTGACTCTCCTTTGAAAACGGAAACATTAAGCAATGGAGGGCAGGGCACGCTTGTGGGCTATACAGGAATGACATGGTCCGGCTTCCGCCCGAGCGACGACGCGTGCGAGCTGCATTATTTGATTCCTGCCAATATGCTGGCGGTCAGTGTGCTTAACCGTTTACAGGAACTACCATTGCCTGATGCCATCTTGAAATCTGCCAAATCGCTCAGCAGGGAGATTGATTCCGGCATTCAAAAGTTCGGAGTTATCGAGCATCCGAAGTATGGTCGCATTTTTGCCTATGAAGTGGATGGTCTTGGAAACTATACTTTGATGGATGACGCGAATCTGCCCAGCTTGCTGGGTGCCCCATGGTACGGCTACTGCCAGCCGGAGGATGAGATCTATAAAAACACGCGTCGTTTTCTCCTCAGCGAGAATAATCCATATTATTTCACGGGAAAGTTTGGCGCGGGGATTGGAAGTCAGCACACCCGTAAAGGGTATATCTGGCCGATTGCACTTGCCGTCCAGGGGTTGACATCCACGTCTCTTGATGAAAAAAAGGAAATCCTGTCGATGCTTTTCAACACCACCGCCGGCACCTATCACATGCATGAAAGTTTTGAGGCGAACGATCCGACACATTTTACGCGCGCATGGTTTGCATGGGCCGATTCGATGTTCTGTCTCTTGGTGCAGCAAATATATAAATTATGACGTACTCTATGCGTAGCTGCGATGCCATATGGGACGCGGAAGCGTTTATGCTCGCAGAAGGGAGGGCGTCGGAACAGAGTCATTCAATAACAGAGGAGTGCCGTCATGATAACACAAACACTGAACAGAGGCTGGTGCATCCGGCCATGTACGCACGGAGACTGGGAAATAAAGGCGAATATTCCCTGCAGTGTGTTGCATGCAATGCTGGATGCAAAACTGGTATGTGATCCCTTTTATCGAAAAAACGAGTATGAAGTCCGAGAGCTGTTTAATCAGGACTTTTGCTACACGCTGTGCTTTGTACCGCAAAAGGAGATTCTGAAGCAGGAGTATGCCGAATTGGTCTTTTACGGACTGGACACCCTGGCTGATATTCGATTGAACGGTGAGTTCCTCGCGTCGGTGGATAATATGCATCGCACATGGCGTTTGCCGGTTGCCGGCAAATTGAAAAAGGGCGAAAACCATCTGGAAATTATCTTTCGATCTTCGTTGAAATTTATCCGGGAAAAAGGTCAGGATCCCTCCATACACTATGTGGCAAAGGGCTGTATCCGCGGAAACAATTATTTACGAAAAGCACATTGTATGTTCGGCTGGGATTGGGGTCCCCAACTGCCGGATGCAGGTATCTGGCGCCCGGTGGAGTTGTGCGCTTTTTCAGACGCGCGCATCGCCGACGTGCGCATAAAGCAGGAACATTGCACCGGAACGGTCTTCCTTCAAACGGAAGTGCGTCTCGCCCAACTTGCAGACTTAGAGAGTTACACTGTCTGCTGCACACTCACTTCGCCGTCAGGAGATGCGCTATATGCACAAAGTGTGTCCGCAGAGGAAACAGCAGCGGTATCTTTCGTGCTGAAATCTCCGCAACTGTGGTGGCCGAACACGTATGGCGAGCAGCCTCTGTATACTTTGAATGTGGAACTGCATGACAAAGATAGTCAAGTGCTGGATGACTGGCACAAGCAGATTGGTCTGCGGGAGTTGACGATAAGCCGTAATCAGGATGAATGGGGTGAGGAATTCTGTTTTCGGGTCAATGGTGTCAAGATATTCGCCATGGGAGCTGACTATATACCCGAGGACAGTGTAGTCACGAGAGTTACGCCCGAGCAGACGCTGCGTCTTCTGAAGGATTGCGCCGCTGCCAACTTCAACACAATCCGCGTATGGGGCGGTGGCTACTATCCCGATGATTGGTTCTACGACGCCTGCGATCGCCTTGGCTTGATCGTCTGGCAGGATGCAATGTTTGCCTGTAATGTGTACCGGATGGATGCGGCGTTTGAAGAGAATATTCGTGCAGAGCTGCGGGACAATCTGCTGCGCATTCGTCATCACGCATGCTTGGGTCTTCTATGCGGTAACAACGAAATGGAGCTTGGCTGGGTGGGCTGGGAAGACGTGGTAACGCACCATCCTGCGCTGAAAGCAGACTACATCAAGATGTTCGAATACGTAATCTCGCAGGAAGCACAGATTAATGCGCCGGACGTGTTTTACTGGCCCTCCTCGCCCTCCTCGGGTGGTTCCTTCGATGATCCGAATGCCGAGAATCGGGGAGATGTCCATTATTGGGACGTATGGCATAGAATGAAGCCCTTTACAGATTACGAAAAGTTCTATTTCCGTTTTTGCTCTGAATTTGGATTTGAATCATTCCCCGGGCGCAAAACCATTGAGACTTTCACAGAGCCAAGTGACCGTAATATTTTTTCTCCCGTGATGGAAAGCCATCAGAAAAACGGTGCAGCCAATGGATTGATCATGTTCTATATTTCCAGCTATTACCGCTACCCGAAGGACTTTGACAGTCTGCTCTATATTTCGCAGCTTTTGCAGGCGGAAGCGATGCGGCACGGCGTGGAACACTGGCGACGTAACAGAGGCCGCTGCATGGGCGCCATTTACTGGCAGCTCAACGACTGCTGGCCGGTGGCATCGTGGGCCAGTATTGATTATTTCGGACGCTGGAAAGCGTTGCACTATTATGCACGCCGCTTTTTTTCGCCGCGTATGGTGACGGCAAAGGCGGAAGATGCCAAACTGCGGATGTGGGTTCACAACGACAGTCGCACAGCGCTTGAGGGCACGGTTGAGGTAGAGCTGAGAGACACGGCTTATGGTCTTTTGGCTCATATGGAGGTGCCGGTTCAGGTGCCGCCTCTCAGCGTGACAGAACTGGATCCGGTTGACTTTATGCAGGAGTTGGCGGAACGCGGACAGGATACGGTATTTGTTGCGTATCGGTTGTGCGAAAAGAACAATACCGGCGCATATGCCAGCACGCTGTTCTGTCGACCCAAACAAATGGAGTTACCACGACCGAACTACACAGTGCATGTGCTGGACTGCGGTAATGTGTTTGATATTTACGTAAAAAGCGATTGTTATGCGCATCAAGTGGAGATAGAAACAAACTTGACTGACCGCCCATTCTCCGATAACTACTTCTCCTTGTGTACACCGCAGGGTGTACATGTCGCACTGGAAAAGGACTCTGTGGCGCCGGGAGTGACAGCAGAACAGTTGCGAGAAAGCTTGCAAGTGCGTAGTGTGGCAGATACATTCTGAAAACTAAATATGTCATTTTTGCTTCGAAATAAGAATAGACATCAGCATTGGGGATAACACGGTGAGCCACTCCACTTCCCGTGCTATCTGATTGATTTTGTAACGCAAAGAGAATCAGCGCAGAAACTACCCTGAAGCAGTAAAGGAGGACTTGGTATGGCATATTTGGGCGTTGACCTAGGTGGAACCAATATTAAGGCGGCGCTGGTGACGGAGGAAGGGAAAATCCTGCGAGAAGCATCAGTGCCCACGGCGCTCCCGCGTTCGTCCGAGGCTGTGTGCGATGACATAGTGAAGCTTTGCACAGAGTTGGCCTCGGGGGAGTGGGTGGAAGCAATCGGTGTCGGTTGCCCTGGTTCGGTGGATCGTGGCCGGGTGCTCTATTCTAACAACTTGAATTGGCATAATTTTAATATGGCAGAATATTTGCAGAGTCGTACAGGTCTGCCAGTTTATATCGGTAATGATGCCAATGTGGCAGCCTTGGGTGAGGCGCTGGCGGGCTGCGCCAAAGGTGCAGAAAGCGCGGTCATCGTGACATTGGGCACCGGCATAGGCGGTGGCGTAGTGCTGCAAGGAAAACTTCTAACTGGCTATACTGGTGTAGCCTCAGAGCCTGGGCATATGGTGATTATGGACAGCCTCGATGCACCACGCTGCACTTGCGGGCGGTGTGGATGCTTTGAAAGCCTCGCAAGTGCAACGGCTTTGATCCGAATGACGGCAGAGACATACCGTGCCCACCCGCAGAGCCTGCTACATACGCTGGCCCCGCGGGAGGATGCTATAACAGGACGAACCGCCTTCGATGCCGCAGTCCAAGGCGATATTGCGGCTCAGGAAGTGGTGGAACATTATATTCATTACTTGGCGGTTGGAGTAGCAAACCTCATTAATATCTTTTTCCCGGAAGTCATTGGACTTTCAGGCGGCGTGGCAAATCAGGGAGAGGCACTTTTGAAACCACTGCGTGCAGCAGTGGAACCGATGGTGTTCGGCAATGCCTTTGCCCAAAAGCATACGAGGATTACGACCTGTACGCTGGGTTACCACGCCGGGGTCATAGGTGCGGCGCTTCTGGCAAAACAAAAGCAGTAAAGCGAATATACTTTAAAGAATGCAAGCTCAGCGGATCAACCCTAACCCAGCCCTGCATGACCTCAAAATGCAGATGGTTGCCAGTTGAATCCACATACCCAACAACCTGCCCTGCCGTTACCGCTTCACCAGCGGTAACGGCAGTTTGCGTTTTGTGGGCATACAGGCGAAATAAACGTCCATAAACGGTGAGAATCACCGCACCTGCAGATTCGCATCCAGAAAGACGGATTGCTAATTTCCCTGCCAAGCACTCTGCCTGCTGCGTATATTCTGGAAATTGTGAAAGGACTCGCCTAATGCTGGGAAAAATTCCTCAGACCTAAAATGTGTATATCGTAACCGGGTATACGCAAAGGGCTTCGAAGTCCGGTTCCATATGTTATGCAGAATTTCAAAATGAATCCATATGACAGGGGCTTATTTCTGTTCTGCGGTAAAAAGTGCGACAGGTTAGGATTTTCCATGCTTATGCCATAAATAGGTCAAAAACGGAATCGGCGTGCCGAAGTCCGTTCTGTTGCTGAATACGCCAATGTCGGTTATGAAACCGCTGTTGACAGCAAACTGAACATTATATCCGGGTTTTAGCTGACCATTGCGCATATGGTCGTCTTTCATATGCATAAAAGTGGCATCTGTGTCTGTCTTGGAATAGCTGTTGCGATTCTCCCCGCAAATTGCCTTCTTTCTGTTATACTCCATCCAGCGGCTATACAAGAGAGCCAGTTCATCCCGCTCCCGAACGATCTCCGGCTTATGATGCCCGCGGCCTTTTTTCACTTCAATGCCCTGCGCCTCGATTTCCGCATTGAGCTGTTCCGGTCTTTTCTCAACCTTAGTCGAGGTCAGATTTCCTTGCGGACATACCAGCTCTTTCAACCTTGTCTTGATTTTCTCAAGCTGTTTGCTTACCTGCTTTAGCCATACGAATGTATACCGATTTGCCATGCTTTCGATTTTGGTTCCATCCACAAACACCTCAGAGTGCTCGGTATACCCTTTATCCTCCAGCTTCTTTACATATTGAAAGAACAAATCCTCGAACGCTTCCTACAGGTTACGGTTGCTCCGAAATCTTGCTATGGTGCAGTGATCCAGCGCTTTCTGATCCTCCAGCATCCAGCGGAATACCATATTCTCCCTGCACAGATCCTCTATTTTACGGCTGGAATATACGCCCTTCATGTAGGCGCACACCAGAACTTTAAATAACACACGCGGCTCTATCCGCAATTTTCGGATTTCCGAATAAACGCTATACAACTTTGTGAAATCCAGTCCCTCAAGCTGGGTGCTTGCCTGATAGAGCGCGTTGTGTTTCGATATTCTTATTTCTGTCGGCATCCGAAATTTTAACTGTTGACTTTTTTCCAAAATTTCGATATGCTGTTCTTGCTTTTGAGTTTCTTTCACAACTATTAACTTAAAGCAAAAGACCGAAGTTGTAAAGCCTTTTTTGGCTTTTTACTTCGGTCTTTCTTTTTTAGAGGGGGATGTGCAACAGCCCCCCCTTTTTTTTGGCGTTTTGTGGTGCCGCTGCACAGTAGTTGTCAAATGGTGGTCAACTACGAATGGGCAGAAATTCAGGGAGCCAAAGAAATAGAAGACTTGGACAGAGCCAATACACTATTCGGAAATCATTTCGCCAAATAGCTCTTTCAAAAAATCATCCACGCCGCCTGCAGCCTGAATTGTGGCAATCATCAAATCATCCGGGTCAACACGGGCAAAATCAATGACATATCCCGCATGGCGGGCAAGCTGCGAAAGAAAAACACGCTGGGTCCTGCCGTTGCCTTCGCGGAATGGGTGAAGTTCATTTGTCCGTTCGTATAAATCTACTATGGCAGAAATGAAATGTGCTTTATCTAACCCCACAAGAAAGCATTGCTTCTCTAATCTGGAAAAAATCGCACTTGATGTACTTTCAATTTGCGCAGCGAGGCAAAACTGCGTGCCTTTCTTTGCAATATCTACGGTGCGCGGCTTACCCGCCCATTCGTATAAATCTTCAAACAAAAAGCGATGAATCGCACAGTAATGCGCAAAATCGAAACTTTCTGCTAAAGGTTTTTCTTCCCATAAAGCAGCCTTGGCAGGAACGATCGTACCTTCCACAGCGTCCAAATCCGCTTGATTACGAATGTTCAATGTGTTTATCAATACAACCGTACCCGGATAGCACCCATCCTGCAAAGAATCCACTGCATAGTTTGCCATGGCATTTTACCCTCGCTGCGCCCTGCGCCGTGCCAGAATTTCGGCAGCCAAGGTGCGGGCATCTACTTTGCCGTCCATCAGGCGGCGGCAATCTATGCGAGTCTGTTCCGTAACCTCGTACCCTTCCATGCGCGAAGATGCCAAAGCGTTTTCCAATGCCTGTTCGCGGGTAATCGGTGCCATATACAAAACCGCCTTCCTATGATTTTGTATCTATTATAAACGATAAGCCGGGCAAAAGCAATCACGCTTTTGTCCGGCTTTCAGGGTCAAGGCAATACCGCATAATTCTAAGTGCCGATACGGCGAGCGAGGTGCGGCAGCTGCTAAGCCAAAAGCGCAGATAATACTTTGTGTATTATCGAGCATTTTGGCAACGCAGATGCCGTGCCGAAGCCGCTGGAGCGGTGCTTAAGCCGTAAGGCGGGAATTGTGCGGTGTTGCCTTAAGCAAGAATCAGCGACAGCAGATAGAACGGTGTCGGGTCCGGGGCGGCGGAGGGAAGCGCTGTGATCGTCACGGTGTGCCGGGCGCGGGGGGCGTGGTGCAGCACCGGGGTCAGCGCCAGACTGTCGCCCCAATCCTCGTCAAAGTTGCCGTCCAGCAAAATCGGGTGCGCGGTGTCGCCGTCCATCACCAGCTGCGCCTGCAGGGCGGGGCGTTGGATCGTGCGGCGGAACTGCACCGCAAGGCAGTTGCAGTCCACCGTAAAGGTCAGGGAATCCCCTGCCTTTTGGGCAAACCAGCCGTTTTTCCAGTGGTCGAGATGCCCAAGCTTTTCCCTCGTGTCGGCGCGGAAACCGTGCAGCGCGGGGCAGGCTTCGCGCAGTGTCAGCCGTTGGGCGTTTTCGTAGGCGTTGGCGGTCAGCGGGGCGGGCAGCGGAGATTCGGCTTCCGGCTCGTCCCGCTGGGCATTGACATCTGCCAGCAGCTTTGTAATCTCCTCTGCCACAAGCCCGTGGCCGAAGTCGTTCGGGTGCAGACCATCGGGCGTGAGCTGCTGCATTGTGTACTGTCCGTCTTTCATTTGGCGGTAGATCGTGTTTTGTACACTGACGCGGGGCAGGGCGTACCAATCGCCCACGGCACCGTGCTGTGCCTCGGTGGTCAGACCGCTGTCATAATAGATGTTGTGCAGCAGCACCAGCGCAGGACGGGACGGCCAAGACAAGATACGGCGGACGGCTCCCTCGTAGGTTTCCTGACAGAATGTGTTGCGTGTGTCGTTGACGCTGAAATCCAGCACGACAAAGTCGGGCTGGTACATCAAAAGGTCGGTCACAGCGCGGGACACCCCATACAGCGAGTCGGTACCGCCGATGCCGCCGTTGACATAGTGGAATTTTGCCTGCGGGAACGTTTCGCACCACCAGCGGTATACACGGTAGGCGTAGGTGTTTTCCGGCTGGGTGGTAAGGCTGCCCTGTGTGATGGAGCCGCCCAGAAATCCGATGGTCAGTTCCTCGCCGGCAGCGGCGCGGCAAAGGACGCTTTTCAGTTTGGTTGTGTTCATGCCTGTTCCTCCAGCTTGTGTTTCAAAAAGGCGGTCAATACCTCGGCGGCGGCACGGTGAGAGAGAACGCCCGGGTGCTGCCGCGAACCCACGGTGTCGGCAGTTGTGTCCGGCAGCGGCAGGTAGAAGGCGCGCGTGTCGCCGCTGCGGCTGCCGTATTGTTGAACGGCACCCTGCAGCACCTCCTGCAGCCCGCTGCCCAGCATTCCATAGCTCCAGACCAGCACGGCGCGGGGGTTGCGCTCACGCAGTATCGTCAAAAAATCGCAGACGGCATCTTGCAGGCGGCGCACATCCTCGGGGTGGTAGCTGCCGTCCGGCAGTGTGCGCAGCTTGTACGCTTTGCCGGTCACGGGGTCGAGCCACGCCGGATTGCAGAAGGCGTGTTCATCGTTGGTGGCGAGGTTTACAATGACTGCATTGGGCTGCCAAGCAGAAAAATCGTTCTGCTGTTTAGCACCGAGGGCAGTGTTGCGCGCACCCTCCGCCACGCCGCAGACCTGCTCGTAATAGGGCGGCAGGGTATGGTGCGGGTCATTGTCCCACCCGCAGACGATGCCCCAACCACTCTGGGAGACAAGGCGGTACTCAGCCCCGAGCGCATCGGAGGTCAGGCGGGCGTAGTGGTTTTCGGCGCTGAAAAAGGCACCGATCCAGTCCTCCTCCTGCCGGGCTCCCAGCGTACCCTCGCCGCTGGTGATGCTGTCTCCCACAAATTCCAGCCGACAGCGCGGCTCCGGCAGGGGCAGAAATTCGCCGCCGGCATATTCTACGGCGTTCAGCTGCAAAAAGTGGGTGGGATCCTGCTGCATCGGCTGTACATCATTTAAAAGGCGGACGTGCTTCGGCGTGCCGGGCGTCATACCGCGGAACGCGCAGACACGGTTGCGCCCCGGGGTCAGTGCCTGCCGGGCAATCCATGCGCCGTTCAGCTCGATGCTGACCCACGGCTCGATCTCGGTGTAGTCACACTCCAGTTGGAACCACAGCTCACTGCCGGTAAAAAGCAGCTCTGCGCCGGAGGCAGTCCAGAACAGCGGCAGCGGGTTGCGCCCCCTATGGCGGCCCAAGGCGCGGATCTGCGGCAGGACGGAAAGCGGGCTGATTTGCAGTGCGGTCATTTGCGGTACATTCCTTTGTAATAGGTTTCAATGATGTCGGCAGCGGGACGGTTGTTGACGGCGTAAGGGCTGGAAACGCCCGGGTCGGCGGGCCAGTCCCAGACGCCGAAGCCCTGTACAAAGGGAGCCTGACGGCAGGCATCGAACATGGCCTTGTACCATGCGGCCTGCTCGGCATTGTCCGGTGCGCCCGTCAGCTCCCAGTTGTTCGGTACGGCGGCGGAGCCATGCACCGCCATGCAGCCTGCCTCGGTAAAAAGCACGGGCTTACGGAATTTTTCTGCCACCTGTCCGATGCGCGCCAGCTGGCGCGGCCAGTCCTGCAACGGATAGTACCCGCTGGACGCAATCACATCCACGGCATCCCACCATGCGATGTGATCCTCGCCGTATTTGTCACAGTTATAGGTCAGTGTGCCGGGGTATACCCCGCGCACGGCGGCCAAAAGCTGCCGCCATTCGGCTTCACGGTGCTCGGTCATTGTCATCTCGCAGCCGGTGATGAACAGCTTGCAGCCTTCGCGGGCGGCGATTTCGGCGTAATGCAGCTGAAACGCTGTGTACTGCGCAAACCAACGGCCCCATTGGCTCTCGCAGGGGACATCGTGGTCAAAAAAACTGATGCGCGCCCGCCATACGCCGTTGGCGCAGTTGACGGTAGGCTTGAGTGCGACCTCCAGCCCAAGGCTGCGTGCAAAGCGGATGCAGCCGCAAAGCTCCGCGTCTGTGGGGGTGGCGGCGCTGCGGTAGTCGATTTCTTCACTGTACGGGGTGGCCTGCACCCCGGCAGGGGTAAGGATGACCCAGCGGCAGCCGGTTTTGGCGGCCATTGCGGCAAGGCTGCGGCGAGCGGTGCCCCCGCCCAGTACGCCGCGGTGCGGGAATACGGCAAAATTGACAGCAGTAAACGGGTGATTGAACATAGCGAGGCAACCCCTTTGCACGAAAAATATAAGTCCCTGTTTGGCTTTTAGTATAGCAAAGAAAAACGGTCTGTCAAGTAGTTTTAACTAAAAATGATTGCGGTATTTAGCTAATTTGATAGTTGACCTTTAGCCATGCAGCCATTATAATAAAGTATATACTAGGATGGGTAAGGAGTGTTTGCGTATGGCAAAGGGTGTCCGGATGGCGGATATTGCCGAAAAATTAGGCATCAGCATCGTATCGGTGTCCAAGGCGCTGGCCGGCAAAGACGGCGTAAGCGAGGAGATGCGCGCCAAAATACTCTCCACGGCGGAGGAGTTGGGCTACCGTTCACCTGCTGCCAAGGCGACGGCCACGCAGCAGACCGGCGGACAGATCATCGGCGTGCTGGTGGCAGATCACTTTTTTAACGAAAATACATTCTATTCCAATCTGTACCGCGCTATTTTGCAGCACAGCGCACCGCAGGGCATCAGCGTGGCGATGGAAATCGTCTTCCCTCAGGCGGAGCAAAGCTGTACGATGCCTACCTTTTTGGTCAACCGCAAGGTGGACGGACTGATTTTTATGGGGGAGATCGACCGCCGGTATATGTCCACTGCTGCGCAGAGCGGCCTGCCGTTCCTGCTGCTTGATTTCTACGATGATGCGATCGCGGCAGACTGTGTGCTGTCCGACAATGTCAGCGGCGCGTATCAGCTGACCGAAACTATTCTGCGCACCGGGCGCAGGGAGATTGCCTTTGTGGGCAGTGTCAATGCGACCAGTTCAATCATGGATCGCTATCTCGGCTACACCAAGGCATTGCTGCGCGCCGGTCTTGAGCCGCGCGCCGACTGGCGGCTTGAGGACCGCGGTGCGGACGGACGGTTTATCCCGCTTACGCTGCCGCAGCAGATGCCGCAGGCATTTGTCTGCAGCTGCGATGAGGTTGCCTACAATCTGGTCGAGACACTGCGCCGTGCCGGATACCGGGTGCCGCAGGATGTGGCCGTGGCAGGATATGACGATTTCCGATATTCCACCATCTGCGATCCGCCGTTGACAAGCTACCGCGTGGATGTGGACAGCATGGCGGCCGCTGCCGTGGATCAGATGCGCCGTAAGATGGCACGAAAGCACAGCCTTGCCCCTACCATTATGGTGCCGGGGGCGTTGGTCGTGCGCGAGTCCACCGCCAAGCAGGATTAAGTATTTAACTTAAACGCAGGCTAAATAATTCGTTTAGCTTGCGTTTTGCCATATTTCGAGCGTTTTTGTTGTCGTTTTGCATAGTCAGAAACCACGAAATTTGCGCGATTTCCCAAGTTTAAGAAACTTTTAGCTAACATATTGACTTAAACGAAAGAAAATTATATACTAAATATGCAATCAGGAGTTAGCTAAACGGACGCGAGCGATGCGGAAACAAGAGCGAATGTTTAGGGGTACTCCGCCAATGAAACTGCTTTTCTTAAGGAGGAAAACGCATTATGAAAAAGCTTATCGCAATGGGTATGGCCGGTGCCATGTCCGCCGCACTGCTGGCAGGCTGCGGCGGCGCTGCATCTTCTGCCGCAGACACTGCTTCAACCGCCTCTACCGGTACCGAGGCATCCTCTGCCGCCACGACTGAAGCTGCAGATGGCCTGAACTACAGCAAGCTGACCGTTGGCACTGACGGCACCGACCTGACCGCCAGCCTGAAGATCCTGACCCAGCGCACTGACCTGATCGAGGACGGCACCTTTGATAAGTACATCTCCGAGTTCAATGCCATCTACCCCAACATCTCCATCAAGTATGAGGGCATGACCGACTACGCCAACGATATGACCACCCGCCTGACCAGCAATGACTGGGGCGACATCTGCATGGTGCCCACCACCATCCCCCTGACCGAACTGGGCGATTACTTTGAGCCGCTGTGCAGTGTTTCCGACATTGAGAACGACTACAACTTCGCCAGCAACCGTTCCTTTGACGGCACGGTCTACGGCATCCCCTCCACCGGCAATGTGCAGGGCATCGTCTACAACAAGGCCGTCTTTGAGAAGGCCGGTATCGACAAGCTGCCTACCACCCCTGATGAGTTCCTTGATGCACTGCAGAAGATCAAGGACAACACCGATGCCATCCCCCTGTACACCAACTACGCCGCAGGCTGGACGATGAGTGCCTGGGATGCCTACATCGGCGGCGGCGCTACCGGCGATGCCGACTGGATGAACATCACGATGCCCCAGACCGCTGACCCGTTTGCTCCCGGTGTCCCCACCGGTGATGCCCAGAGCGGTCCCTACGCCGTTTACTACACCCTGTACGAGGCTGTGAAGCGCGGTCTGACCGAGGATGACCCCACCACGACCGACTGGGAGGGCTGCAAGCCCATGATCAACAACGGTCAGATCGGTGCTATGGTTCTGGGCAGCTGGGCGGTCGTGCAGATGCAGGATGCAGGTGACCATGCTTCGGACATCGCCTATATGCCGTTCCCCATCACCGTCAACGGTACGCAGTACGCCTCCGCCGGTGCTGACTACTGCTTCGGTGTCAACAAGAACATCTCTGACGACAACAAGCTCGCTGCCGAGCTGTACATCAAGTGGTTCAGCGAGTCCAGCAACTTCTCTTACGACCAAGGCGGTGTTCCCGTTCTGAAGAGCCAGGAATACCCCGAAACCCTCGCTGCCTTTGACGGTATGGAGTTGGTTGAGGATACTACTGCTCCCAGCGAGATCGCTGACCTTGCCGATAATGTCAAACAGGAGGCTGAGCTGGCCCTGAACGCTGACGAGACACATGTGCAGCGTGTGGTCGAGGCTGCCGTCAACGGGGACGAGACTCTCGATGACATCGTGGCCGACTGGGACGATTCTTGGGGCAAGGCCGTTGAAAAATACGCCCCCAAGGCATAAATAACCTTGTAAGCCTAAGGGACGGGGGATGACCCCGCCCCTTGTTTTGTGGAAAATCTCAGAGGGAGGAAAACCTATGAGTACACCTGTTCAAGCCACTGCAAAGCCCAAAAAGAGCTTTCTCGAATGGTGCAAGAGTATGCGCGGGCAGCAGATCATCTGCACGGTGGTCTTTCTGGTGCTGCCGCTGCTGCTGCTTTTCATGTTCACCTATCTGCCGTTCTTCAAGATGGTGGAGTTCTCTTTCTTTAAAATGAAGTACATCGGACGGCGTACCTTTGTGGGGCTGCAGAATTACATTGATGTCTTTACCCGCAAGGACTGTTTCCAAGCCCTCAAGCTCAGCCTCTATTATATGGTCGGTTCGGTCGTGCAGATGGCGCTTGCGCTGCTGTTCGCCACGATTTTGAGCTTCAAGGTCAAGGGCGGCAAGTTCTTCCGCGGTGCGCTCTACTTCCCGTGCCTGATTTGCGGCATTTCGGTTGGTTTTATCTTCAAGTTCTTCTTCACCCACGGCTTTGTGCTGGACACACTGCTCTCCTGGGTGGGCTTCAACCCTGAAACGCTGCCGTACTGGCTGCGCGATGAGTCCATCAACAACATTGTGCTGGTGGCGTGTTCGGTCTGGAAATACGTCGGGCAGAACATCGTGATGTTCATCGGTGCAATCGCCTCGGTGGATGCCACTCTGTACGAGGCCGCCGAAATTGACGGCGCCAACGCATGGCACCGCTTTAAGGACATCATTCTGCCATCCATCCGCACCATCGTGGTGCTGAACCTCATCATCTCGGTTTCCGGTGCGTTGTCCGCCTTCGAGATGCCCTACGTTGTCACGGGCGGCGGCTTCGGCACATCGACCTACTTTGTTGTTATGGATAAGCTCGCCCACACTGACCAGAAGGTCGGTCTTGCCTCCGCGATGGCAGTTGTCCTGCTGGTACTCATCATGATCGTGACCTATGTGCAGAAGTGGGTGCAGCACATGATGGAAAAGGCGGAGAGCCGCCCGGTCAAGCTGACGGTAACCACCGAGCAGAACACCGCCGCCAAGGCGATGAGCGCCCGCCCGGCGAAGGAATAAGGAGGGAAACGGTTATGGCTATGGTAACAAAAAAGAACGATTCCGTTTCTTATAAAATCAAAAATGTTATCCTCAACATCTGCAAATATGCATTGCTGATTTTTGCCGCCTTCATTGCGCTGGTGCCCATTGTGTCCTGTGTCGTCACGGCGTTCAAAACGGTGGATGAGTACAACAACACCAACGTGATGACCCCGCCCAAAAGCTGGCTGAACTTCGATAACTTCATCACCGCATGGCAGAAGGCCGATATGGGACACGCCTTCCTGAACAGCTTTTTGGTGCTGGTCTGCGTGCTGGCAGGCTCCATTATGATCTCCTCGATGCTGGCGTATGTGCTGAACCGCTTTAAGTTTCCCGGCAACGGCCTGATCCGCAACCTGTTTATGATCGCCACGCTGATTCCCGGCATCGCCACGCAGGTCACCGTCTATCAGATCATGACGGCGCTGCACCTTGTCAACTCGCTGCCCGGCTATATGCTGCTGATGATGGGTACCGACGTTATCACCATTTACATCTTCCTGCAATTTTTTGAGAACCTTTCAGTCAGTCTGGACGAAAGCGCCATTCTGGACGGCTGCAGCTACTTCGGCGTGTTCTTCAAAATTTTGCTGCCGCTGCTCAAGCCCGCTGTTGTGACCAGCGCTATCCTGAAAGGTGTCAGCACCTACAACGAGTACTATATGGCAAACCTGTACCTGCAGGACAAAAACAAGTATCAGGTCGTTTCCACCAGCCTGTATGTTTTCTCCGGCCCTATGGGCAGCCAGTATAACTACATCTGTGCCGGTGTTATCATCACCATCATCCCCGCGCTGATCATCTTCCTGCTGTGTCAGGATCAGATCTACAGCGGCATGGCCGCCGGCGCGGTAAAAGAATAATAGAGGAGTGACCCAATATGTCTACTGTAAAACTGTACTGCGGCGCACTGCCGAATATGCCCTGGCAGGAAAAGCCTGCCTCCTGCAGCGCCCCTGTTTGGCGCTATACCGAAAACCCCGTTATCGGGCGCAACCCGCTGCCCGGCGTGGAGCGCATCTTCAACTCTGCCGTGGTGCCCTATCAGGGCGCGTACATCGGTGTTTTCCGCGGCGAGCAGGTCAACGGCATCCCGTATATCTATCTGGGACGCAGCGCCGACGGCATCCACTGGGATTTTGACAAGGATAAAATTCCCTTTGTGAACGAAAAGGGCGAGCCGTTTATGCCGGTTTATGCCTACGATCCGCGCCTTGTCGAGATCGAAGGCACCTACTATATTATCTGGTGCCAGGATTTCTACGGTGCGTCCATCGGTATGGCGAAAACCACCGATTTCAAGACCTTTACCCGCATCGAAAACCCGTTCATTCCCTTCAACCGCAACGCGGTGCTGTTCCCGCGCAAGATCGGCGGCTACTACACACTGCTGTCCCGCCCGTCCGACTCCGGTCATACGCCGTTCGGCGATATTTTCCTCTCCCAAAGCCCCGATATGGAATTCTGGGGTCGTCACCGCCATGTGATGAGCAAGGGCTCCAACTGGTGGGAGAGCGTGAAAATCGGCGGCGGCGCAGCCCCCATCGAAACCAGCGAGGGCTGGCTGCTGTTCTACCACGGCGTTACCGGCACCTGCAACGGCTTTGTCTACTCCATCGGCGGTGCCATCCTTGACCGCGATGAGCCGAGCAAGGTACTGTACCGCTGCGGCAATTTCCTGCTGACGCCCGAAACCGACTACGAGGAGCGCGGCTTTGTGCCGAACGTCTGCTTCCCCTGCGCGACCCTGCAGGATGCCGACACCGGGCGCATTGCCATCTACTACGGCTGCGCGGACTCCTATGTCGGTATGGCGTTTACCACTGTGGACGAGGTCGTGCAATACATCAAGAATAACGACAACGCCAACGAAACCGACAAGGAAATCGGCATCCGCTGATAAAGGGGGAAAGGACTTATGCGCATAGCACAAGCAGCGCAGGCGATGCTGGAAAACGGCATCGTACCCTTTTGGAAAAACCTGCGGGACGACGAAAACGGCGGCTACTACGGCTATATGGACTTTGATTTGCAGCTTGACAAGACCGCCGAGAAGGGCTGCATCTTAAACAGCCGCATTTTGTGGTTCTTTGCATCGGCGGCGCTGGCAACCGGGCGCGAGGATCTGCGCGCCGAGGCGGATCACGCTTACCGTTTTATGACGCAGCACTGCGTGGACCGCACAAACGGCGGTGTGTACTGGAGCGTGACCTACGACGGCAAGCCGCTGGACACCACCAAGCACACCTACAATCAGGCGTTTGCCATCTATGCGCTGTCCGCCTACTATCGGCTGACGAAAAACGCCGACGCGCTGGCTTTGGCGCGCAGCCTGTTTGAGGCAATCGAGAGCCACTGCACCGATGCGGGCGGCTATCTGGAGGCTTTCACCATCGACTGGCAGCCCGAAAGCAACGAAAAGCTGTCGGAAAACGGCGTGATGGCGACCCGCACGATGAACACCCTGTTACACGTTTTTGAAGGCTACGCCGGTCTTTACGAAGCCGCCCCCTCTGACGAGGTGCGCAGCGCGCTGGTGCGGATTCTGGACATCTATGTGTCTAAAATCTACAGTCCGGAGCTGCACCGCCAGCTGGTGTTCTTTGACCGCGACTACAACAGCCTGATCGATTTGTACAGCTACGGTCACGATATTGAAACGAGCTGGCTCATTGATTGGGGTACAAGGCTGCTGGGTGATGAAAAGCTGACCGCTGCCATCGAAGAAGTGGACAGCGATCTGGCACAGCACATTTATGAGATTGCCTACACCAAGCACAGCGTCGCCAATGAGTGCGAGCGCGGCACGGTGAACACCACCCGCGTGTGGTGGGTGCAGGCAGAAAGTGTGCTGGGCTTTGTGAACGAGTGGGAGAAATCCCACGACCCCAAATACGCCGCCGCTGCCGCAGATATTTATCACTTTATCTGCGACAAGATGGTTGACCCCCGCCCCGGCAGCGAGTGGTTCTGGCAGACCGATGAAAACGGCGTGCCTGCCCAAAAACCAATCGTAGAACCGTGGAAATGCCCCTATCACAACGGGCGTATGTGTCTGGAACTTATGAGGAGGGACCCCGATGTCCAAGTGTGAACTGCATCCCGAATACGCGCGCCAAAAAGCCAAACTGGAGGCGCTTTTGACCCGCCGCAACGCCGTTGACGAGGATTTTTACAACGGCATTTATGACCGCTGGCAAAACCCCGTGCTGACCCGCGAGATGATCCCGCTGGAATGGCGCTTTGACCTTGACCCCAAAACCAACCCCTATTTTATCGAGCGTCTGGGCGTCAACGCCGTGTTCAATGCGGGCGCTATCAAGCTGAACGGCAAATACTATCTGGTAGCCCGCATCGAGGGCAACGACCGCAAGAGCTTCTTCGGCGTGGCGGAAAGCGACTCCCCCGTGGAGGGGTTCCGTTTCTGGGACAAGCCCATTGAGCTGCCCGACACCTGCCCCGAGGAAACCAACGTCTACGATATGCGCCTGACCCAGCACGAGGACGGCTATATCTACGGCATCTTCTGCTCCGAGAGCAAGGATACCGCCAACCCTGACCTCAGCGCCGCCGTGGCAGCTGCCGGTATTGTGCGAACCAAGGATCTGAAAACATGGGAGCGCCTGCCCAACCTTGTCACCAAGCGCAGCCCGCAGCAGCGCAACGTAGACCTGCTGCCGGAGTTTGTCAACGGCAAATACGCCTTCTTTACCCGCCCGATGGACGACTTCATCGACACCGGCTCCGGCGGCGGTATCGGCTTTGGGCTTTGCAGCGACATTACCCACGCCATCGTGGATGAGGAAATCATCACCTCCGCCCGCCGTTACCACACCATCACCGAAGCCAAGAACGGCGAGGGTGCGACCCCCATCAAGACCGACAAGGGCTGGCTGCACATTGCCCACGGCGTGCGCAACACGGCGGCAGGGCTGCGGTATGTCGTCTACGTTTTTGTGACCGACCTCAAGGAACCGTGGAAGGTCATTGCCGAGCCCTCCGGGTTCCTGATTGCCCCCCGCGGCTGGGAGCGCGTGGGCGATGTGTCCAACGTTGTGTTTACCAACGGCGCCATTGCGGACGATGACGGCAAGCTGTACATCTACTACGCCGCCAGCGATACCCGCCTGCACGTTGCCACCACCACGGTGGATAAAATGCTGGACTTCGCCTTCAATACCCCCGCCGACCCCCTGCGCAGCCGCGACTGCGTGGCGCAGCGGGTGGCGCTGATCGAAAAGAATCTGGAATTTTTGAAGAAATAAAAATAAGCAACCGGTAGGGGCCGGGCATGCCCGGCCCGGCCGTCTGCCATATCGTAAGGTTTGCGGTTTGGCACACAACCGGGTGAGGCTTGCCTCGCCCCTACGGTGCATTTATGGGGAACTTACACCATGAAAAAGCTCAACATCGACAACTGGTTTTTCCGCACAATGGCGCTTATCGGGGACTGGGTGCTTCTCAGTGTCCTGTGGGTCATCGGCTGTCTGCCTGTGGTGACAGCCGGTGCGGCGACACTGTCGGTGTTTGCGGTTGCCCATAAGATGGCAGCCGGGCAGGACTACGCCGTCTGCCGCGATTTCTGCAAGGCGTTTCGGCGCGATTTCCGGCAGGCGACGGTCATCTGGCTGCCAATGCTGGCACTGGCGCTGCTGTTGGTGCTGGACGGCTGGTACGGCGGGCGCATCCCCGCGCCGTGGGGCGGTCTTTTGCGCGGTGCGGCTGTTGTGGCGGCACTCGTCTGGGCGCTGGCGCTCAGTTGGGGGCTGGCGCTGCTGGCACGCTTTACCTATAATAAAGGAAGCGATGCACTCAAAAACGGGCTTGTGCTGGCGCTGCGTACCCCGCGGGCGGCGCTGCTGACTTTGCTGCTTGCGGTTCTGCCTTGGGCGGTTTTAACAGGCGCACCCGCGCTCTTTTTCTACCTGCTGCCGTTTTGGCTGTTCGTTTTGCCCGGTGCGTCCGCGTGGTGTATTGCCCGCGCCATGCGCCCTGCCGTGACCGAACTTGAGCATAAAAACAATTACTATCTTGACAGGGAGGAAAACCCATGATTCGATATGACGCTGCTGCCAAGATTTTTACGCTTTCTACCCCGCACACAAGCTACCAGATGAAAACAGATGCCGACGGTCGGCTGCTGCACACATGGTACGGGCGGCGTCTGCCTGACAGCTGCCCTGATATGGCCGAACCGCGCGCCCCGCACACCGATCCTGGCTGCTGGCCTGACCTGCTGCCGTTGGAATACCCTGCCCCCGGCACGGCGGACAATCGCTGCTGCGCCGTCTGCCCGGAGTACGCCGATGGCACCGAAGCTGCCGATTTGCGGTACGCATCCCACAAGATATTGCCCGGCAAGTACAGCCTGCCCGGTTTGCCTGCTTTTCGGCAGGATGCAAACGCCGAGAGCCTTTGCATTACGCTGTGGGACGCCGCCGGTCTGCAGGTCGAGCTTTGGTACGCGGTGTATCCGGACTGTGACCTCATTACCCGCGCCGCCGTCCTGACCAACACCGGCAGCGCGCCGCTGATTTTACGCAGGGCGGCAAGCGCTTGCTTGGATTTTTCCCCGCGCCCGTTGGAGCTTATCACCACCGACGGCGTCTGGGCCGGGGAACGCACACCCCACCGCGCCCCCTTGCGTCCCGGCGAGCAGACCATCGGCTCGGTGCGCGGCATTCCCGGTCACGCCCACAACCCGGCGGCCATCCTCTGTACACCAGACACCACCGAAACGCAGGGCGAGGCATGGGGCGCGCTGCTGGTATACAGCGGCAACTTTGCGCTGACCGCCGAAAGCTGTGAGGCCGGTACCCGACTGCTGCTGGGCATCCACCCCTATCACTTTGCATGGACACTGGCACCGGGACAGAGCTTTGCCGTCCCCGAGGCGGCCTTTGTGTACAGCCGGCAGGGACTTGGCGAAATGAGCCGGCAGTTCCACACGGCAATCCGCCGCCATCTTCTGCGCCGACCGTGGGCTGACCCGCAGACGCCCCGCCCGGTGCTGATCAACAGCTGGGAAGCCTGCTATTTTACCTTTGATGAGCAGCGTCTGCTGCAGCTGGCGCGCGCCGCCAAACAGGCCGACATCGACCTGTTTGTGCTGGACGACGGCTGGTTTCAGGGGCGCAACGATGACGGTACCAGTCTGGGGGACTGGGTCGCAGACCCCGCCAAGCTGCCCGATGGTTTACCGGGCTTATGCAAAAAAGTCAACGATATCGGACTGGATTTCGGCCTTTGGGTAGAGCCGGAGGCCATCAGCCCCGACAGTGATCTTTACCGCACTCACCCCGACTGGGCGCTGAAGATACCCCACCGCGAAACCGTTGCCATCCGCCGCCAGTATACGCTGGATTTCTCACGCCCTGAGGTTGTGGACGGCATCTGGGCACAGCTGCAGGCGGTGCTGAATTCCTGCCCCATCCGCTATCTCAAATGGGATATGAACCGCAGCCTTGCCAATGTGTACAGTGCCGCGCTGCCCGCCGCAAGGCAGGGTGAGGTTTACCACCGCTATGTGCTGGGCGTCTACGAATTGCAGCGCCGCCTGACCGAAGCCTACCCCGACCTTCTGCTGGAAAACTGCGCCGGTGGCGGGGCGCGGTATGACTGCGGTATGCTGTATTTCAGCCCGCAGATCTGGTGCAGCGACAACACCGATGCCCGCGCCCGAATGAGCATCCAGTACGGCACCGGACTGTTTTACCCCGGCTGCACGATGGGCGCGCACTTTTCCACCGTACCCAACCACTGCACGGGACATATTTCCGCCCCGCAGGCGCGTATGGCGATGGCATTGTTTGGCACATTTGGCTTCGAGCTGGATCTGACCGCCTATACCCAGAAAGAACTGGACGGTTTAACGCCGTTTATTGCATGGTATCGCGCCCACGGCGCACTGCTGCGCGGCGGCGATTTGTACCGCCTTGTCAACCCCGATGCCGCCAACCTCGGCGCGGCGTGGATGACAGTCAGCCACGACAAGGTGGAAGCCGCCGTCTTTGCCGTAGGTACGGCACTGGCGGGCAGCGGCGGGCATTGCCCGCGCCTTGTTCTGCAGGGACTAAACGAATCCGTTGCTTACACCGTCACCGACGGCGAAAACACCGAAACCTGCAGCGGCTTTGTGCTGCAAACGCTGGGGCTGCCTCTGCCCGGTGATTACGGCGAGGCGCCGTCAAAAATCTGGTACCTGAAACAAGTATAAAAGGAGATGTTCCGAATGGATCACTGCAAGGAACTGTATGCCCGCTGGTTGGCACAGCCCGCGTTGGATGACGCCGTGCGGCAGGAGCTTGCCGGCATTGCAGACGATGACGCCGCCATTACCGACCGTTTTTACCGCGATCTGGAATTCGGCACCGGCGGTCTGCGCGGGGTCATCGGTGCGGGCACCAACCGTATGAACCTTTACACCGTGCGCAAGGCAACACAGGGGCTGGCGGACTACCTGAACGCAAGCGACCTGCCCAAAAAGGTAGCCATCGCCCACGACAGCCGCCATAACGGTGAGCTGTTCGCCCGCGAGACCGCCCGTGTGCTGGCCGCTAACGGCATCACGGCCTATATGTACCCCCGCCTTGAGCCGACCCCGGCGCTTTCGTGGGCGGTGCGGTATCTCGGCTGCGGCGCGGGCGTCTGCGTGACCGCCAGCCATAACCCCGCCAAGTACAACGGCTACAAGGTCTACGGCGCGGACGGCTGCCAGATCACGCTGGAAGCCGCGGAAAAGATTTTGGCTGCGATTGAAAAAATCGACTGCTTCGACGGCGTCAAACTCGCCGACTATGACAAGGCCCTGGCCGACGGCAGCATCGTTAGGATCGGCGATAAATGCCTTGACGACTTTGTGCAGGCTGTCTACGACCAGCGCGTCGGCGACGGCGCGGGCATTGACGCGCTGAAGCTCGTCTACACCCCGCTGAACGGCACCGGTCTCGAGTGCGTCAAAAAGCTGCTGGCGAAGCTCGGCGTCACCCATGTGACCGTTGTGCCCGAGCAGGAAAAGCCGAACGGCGATTTCCCCACCTGCCCTTACCCGAACCCAGAGATTCGGGAGGCTATGCAGAAAGGCCTGGAACTGTGCGATACGGTCAAGCCGGATATCCTGCTGGGTACCGACCCCGACTGTGACCGCTGCGGCACCGCCGTGTCCGACGGCAAGGGCGGCTACCGGCTCATCACTGGTAACGAGATGGGTATTATCCTGCTCGACTACATCTGCCGTACCCGCCTTGCACAGGGTACGATGCCTGCTGACCCGGTGGCGGTAACGACCATCGTTTCCACCGATATGGCAACGCCGGTGGCAAAAAAATACGGTGTGGAACTGCGCCGCACCCTGACCGGCTTCAAGTTCATCGGCGAACAGATCGGCAAGCTGGAAGCCGAGGGCCGCGCTGACCGCTATATCTTCGGCTTTGAGGAGAGCTATGGCTACCTGTCCGGCGCATACGTCCGCGACAAGGACGCCGTCAATGCCACGCTGCTGGTCTGCGAGGCCGCCGCCTGGTACGCCCAGCAGGGAAAGACGCTGCTGGACGCCATCGAGGCGCTGTACAAGGAGTTCGGCTACTACCGCAACGCGCTGTGCAGCTTCGCCTTTGAGGGCGAGAGCGGTATGCATACGATGCAGAACCTGATGAAGAACCTGCGCGCCAACGCCCCGGCGGAAATTGCCGGGTACAAGGTGGAAAGCGCCGTCGATTACGACACCGACGGTACCGGCCTGCCCCGCGCAAATGTTCTGGAATACCACCTGGCGGGCGGCCACAAGCTGATGATCCGCCCCTCCGGCACCGAGCCGAAGATCAAAGTTTATCTGTCCGCCGTCGGCGAGAGCGAAGCGGCCGCCGACGCCGTGAACGCCGCACTGAGCAAAGCCGCTGCAGAAATAATGAGAGTGTGATCGTATGGCAATCGTAAAATTGACCCCAAGCTGCAAAGATTATCTGTGGGGCGGGAGCCGCCTGCGCACCGATTTCGGCGTGCAGAGCAGCCTGGACCCCCTGGCCGAAGCATGGGTGCTGTCCTGCCACCCGGACGGCCCGAGCTACCTGCCCGACGGCAGCACGCTGGCTGACTATGTGGCCGCCCACCCGGGGTGCCTTGGCACCGACTGCGAGAAGTTTGAGCAGTTCCCAATCCTGACAAAATTCATCGACGCCAAGAACAATTTGTCTATCCAGGTGCACCCCTCCAACGAGTATGCGCTGAAAAACGAGCACCAGTACGGCAAGACCGAAATGTGGTATGTGCTGGACTGCGAGCCGGGCGCGTTCCTCTACTACGGCTTCGACCACGAAATTTCCAAAGAGGAATTTGCCGAGCGCATCAAAAACAACACCCTGACGGAAGTTCTGAACGCCGC
>ERZ824575.654-NODE-654-length-41717-cov-3.833325_pt1 | contig 41717 bp, 48 predicted proteins | sample MGYA00519470_ERZ824575 | MGnify/ENA primary metagenome ERZ824575 (study PRJEB31778, sample SAMEA3449170) | human gut metagenome | biome: human gut; feature: human-associated habitat; material: faeces | place: United Kingdom | collected 2010/2012 ... | reverse complement strand
TGCGGTGTACAAAACAACGGATGCGTAAAGGATTTATAATAAAACACAGGAAGATCAGGAAAAAGAATGATTCGAGTCAGTCAGTTAAAACTGCCCGTAGAACATAGTGAGGAGCAGTTCTATCAGAAAATTGAAAAAAGTTTAAAAATAAAAAGAGATCAGATCAAAAAGTTACAGATTGTAAAAAAATCAATGGACGCAAGGAAGAAACCGGAGGTTTCCATTGTCTATTCCGTAGATGTATGGGTGGATAAGGAAGAGAAGATTTTAAAACACTCCGGAAACAAAAATGCAGTCTGCGTCAAAGAGAAAAAATATAAAGTGCCGAAACATGGCACAGAGCGTTTCAACCACCGGCCGGTGGTGATCGGAGCTGGTCCGGCAGGACTTTTCTGCGCGTATCTGCTTGCAAGGGAAGGATACAGACCTCTCGTATTCGAACGCGGAAAAAAAGTCGGGGAGCGGACAGAAGATGTTTTACACTTCTGGAAAACAGGCGTACTGAATCCGGCATCCAACGTGCAGTTTGGCGAAGGCGGTGCAGGAACGTTTTCAGACGGAAAATTGAATACTCTGGTGAAAGATCCTCTTGGGCGCAACCGGTTCGTATTAGATACGTTTGTCTCCTTTGGAGCACCGGAGAAAATCACCTATGAGAACAAGCCGCATATTGGAACGGATATTTTATCGAAAGTGATTGCGGCAATGCGCGAAGAGATCCTTCATCTGGGTGGCACATTCGAGTTTGAGAGCTGTGTAACAGATATTCGGGTGGAAAACCAGAAGATCAAAGCCGTTGAGATCAATCACAATACCTGGATGGAAACGGAAGTCTGTGTGCTCGCACTTGGGCATAGTGCGCGCGATACGTTTGAGATGCTTCATAAGACCGGGCTTTTTATGGAGCCAAAGGCCTTTGCAATCGGTTTTCGTGTGGAGCACCCACAGAGGGACATCAACCGCAGCCAGTATGGAGAAAAATATGCAGAACTGCTTGAGGCAGCACCTTATAAAGTGACCGCAAACCTTGCAAATGGAAGGGGTGTTTACTCCTTCTGTATGTGTCCGGGTGGCTATGTTGTGAATGCCTCCTCGGAGGAAAAACGTCTTGCGGTCAACGGAATGAGTTATTCCGACCGTGGAAGCAAGAATGCAAACAGCGCGGTCATCGTCTCTGTGACACCGGACGATTTTGACGGAACGGACGCACTTTCCGGTGTAGAATTCCAGCGCAGACTCGAAGAAAAAGCGTTTGCACTTGGAAACGGGAAAATCCCGCAGCAGCTTTTTGGCGATTACTGTGAAAATAAAAAAAGTACAGCATATGGAACCTTTTCTTCGGAGACAAGAGGCGAAACTGCTTTTGCAAATTTAAGAGGTCTGTTTTCAGATGAGATGGAGCAGTCTTTTATCGAGGGAATGCATTCCTTTGCAAAACATATTCCGGAATTTGACCGGAACGATGCGATCCTGTCCGGCGTGGAGAGCCGGACATCCTCACCGGTACGAATCCGCAGGGATGAGGCGTTTGAGGCAAATATCAGAGGCATTTATCCATGCGGAGAGGGAGCCGGATATGCCGGAGGGATCACTTCTGCGGCAATGGACGGCATGAAGGTGGCAGAGGCGGTCATTCGAAAATATCAGCCTTTCAAATAAGGGAATCGCAGTCAGAAGAATCAGATAATTGCGCATGATAAACAGGCGCAATGGAAGGAAGTAACATAAGTGGCAGAATTTACACCAATGATGCAGCATTATCTGCAGACCAAAGAAGAATATAAAGATTGTATTTTATTTTACCGTCTCGGTGATTTTTATGAGATGTTTTTTGATGATGCCGTGTTAGTGTCAAAAGAGTTAGAGCTGACATTAACCGGAAAAAGCTGCGGTATGGAGGAACGTGCGCCGATGTGCGGTATCCCATATCATGCGGTGGAAGGATATTTAAACCGTCTGGTAGCCAATGGACATAAAGTGGCGATCTGTGAGCAGGTGGAAGATCCAAAGCTTGCAAAAGGAATTGTAAAAAGAGAGGTCATCCGTGTTGTAACGCCTGGAACGAATATGGATATCCAGGCTCTGGATGAATCAAAAAACAATTACATTATGTGCATTGTCTATCTGGCAGATAAATATGGGATTTCCCTTGCGGATGTTTCCACCGGCGACTATTATGTCACGGAAGTGGACTCCGAGCGCAAGCTGATCGATGAGATCAATAAATTTGCGCCTTCCGAGATTGTCTGCAATGAGAGCTTTTATATGAGTGGCGTGGATCTGGAAGACATGCGTCATCGTCTCGGAATTACCATTTATTCTCTGGATGCATGGTACTTCAGCGATGAGACGGCGGAGACAACCTTAAAAGGACATTTTCATGTCAACAGTCTGGAGGGGCTTGGCTTAAACGATTATGCATATGGAACGATCGCAGCAGGGGCATTGTTAAAATATCTCTATGAGACACAGAAAAACAATCTGGATCATATTTCTGCCATCCATCCATATTCTACCGGCAAATTTATGATCATTGACAGTTCCACAAGACGAAATCTGGAACTGGTAGAGACAATGCGTGAAAAACAGAAACGTGGTTCGCTGCTCTGGGTATTGGACAAGACCAAAACTGCCATGGGTGCAAGACTGCTGCGTTCTTATGTCGAACAGCCGTTGATTGATAAGGCAGAGATAGAAAAAAGACAGGATGCGATCGCAGACATCAACAAACATATGATCACCAGAGAGGAACTGCGTGAGTACTTAAACCCAATCTACGATCTTGAGCGTCTCATCACCCGTGTGACTTATATGTCTGCAAATCCGAGGGATCTGATCGCATTTAAAAATTCAATCGGAATGCTTCCGCCGATCAAAACATTACTGGAAGATTTTGATACGGAACTTTTAAAAGAACTTCAGACAGATATGGATCCGTTAGAAGAACTTTATCAGTTAATTGATGCATCGATCATGGAAGAACCTCCGATTTCTGTGCGCGAGGGAGGTCTTATCAAAGACGGTTATAACGAAAATGTAGACAAGTACCGTCACGCAAAGACCGAAGGAAAAACATGGCTTGCAGAGTTAGAGGCAAAAGAGCGTGAAAAGACCGGGATTAAAAACCTCAAAATTAAATTTAACAAAGTATTTGGATATTATCTGGAAGTGACAAATTCCTATCGGGATCTCGTGCCGGATTACTTTACGAGAAAGCAGACACTTGCCAATGCAGAGCGTTATATCACACCGGAGTTAAAAGAGCTCGAGGATATGATTTTAGGAGCCGAGGACAAGCTGATCAATTTGGAATACGATCTGTTCTGTGAAGTGCGCAACAGGATCGCAGCGGAAGTGGTCCGCATCCAGAAAACAGCAAAAGCGGTAGCAAAGCTTGATACCTTCGTTTCTCTTGCCGTGGTGGCAGACCAGAATAATTACTGCCGCCCGAAAATTAACGAAAATGGTGTGATCGACATTAAAGACGGCAGACATCCGGTTGTTGAAAAGATGATGAACAACGATATGTTTATCGCAAATGATACATATTTAGACAACGGCAACAACCGTATTTCCATCATCACGGGGCCGAACATGGCAGGTAAGTCCACTTACATGCGTCAGACGGCGATCATAGTGCTGATGGCACAGATCGGAAGCTTTGTTCCGGCATCTTCTGCAAAAATCGGAATTGTTGACCGTATTTTTACAAGGGTTGGAGCGTCAGATGATCTTGCAAGCGGACAGAGCACGTTTATGGTAGAGATGAATGAAGTTGCAAACATCCTGCGCAACGCCACCAGCAACTCGCTGCTCGTCTTAGATGAGATCGGACGGGGCACAAGCACATTTGATGGCCTGAGTATCGCATGGGCGGTAGTTGAGCATATCAGCAATCCGAAGCTGCTCGGGGCCAAAACACTGTTTGCGACACATTATCATGAACTGACCGAGTTAGAGGGCAAGCTTCACAATGTGAACAATTACTGTATCGCGGTCAAAGAAAAGGGCGATGATATCGTGTTCTTACGCAAAATCGTCCGGGGCGGCGCCGACAAGAGTTATGGTATCCAGGTGGCAAAACTGGCAGGTGTGCCGGATTCCGTCATTGAGCGCGCAAAACAGATTGTGGAAGAATTAAGTGCAAATGACATTACCGCAGTCACAAAGAATCTGTCAGTCGAGACCGGAACGAAAAAGAAAAAAGAAAAATTAGACGAAGTGGATCTTGCACAGATGTCTTTATTTGACACGGTAAAAGATGATGATATTTTAGAGGAATTGAAGAATGTCGATCTGAGCAATATGACGCCGATCGATGCTTTGAATAAATTATACGAATTGCAGAATAAGATCAAAAACCGCTGGTAAAGAGCAGTTTTTTGATGGAAAGAAAGGGAGTGTCTGAAAATGCCGGAAATCATGTTACTGAATCAGGAGACAATCGATAAAATCGCAGCGGGCGAAGTGGTAGAGCGTCCTTCTTCTGTTGTAAAGGAATTAGTTGAAAATGCGATTGACGCGAAAGCGACTGCAGTGACCGTCGAAATCAAAGAGGGCGGTATCTCTTTTATCCGTATTACAGACAATGGGTGCGGCATCGAGAAGAAGCAGGTTCCGATTGCTTTTTTGCGCCATTCTACAAGTAAAATCCGAAGTGTGGAAGATCTGCTCAGTATTCATTCCCTTGGATTCCGCGGTGAGGCGCTTTCGAGCATTGCAGCAGTTGCACAGGTCGAGCTGATCACAAAGACCTATGAGGAACTGACAGGAACAAGATATGTGATCGAAGGTTCCAAAGAAATTGAAAATGAAGAAATCGGGGCACCGGAAGGAACGACTTTTATCGTAAGAAACCTTTTTTACAATGTTCCAGCCAGAAGAAAATTCCTAAAGACCGCCCAGACAGAGGCTGGATATATCAGTGACCTGATGGAACGCATGGCCTTGTCCCACCCGGATGTCTCCTTTAAATTTATTAACAATGGCCAGACAAAACTACACACATCAGGAAATGGAAATGAAAAAGACCTTATTTACCATATTTATGGAAGAGATATTACGGCCGCAGTTCTGAAAGTAGAACATGAGACCGAACTGTTTAAGCTTCGTGGTTTTATTGGAAAACCAATAATTTCCAGAGGAAACCGTAACTATGAGAATTATTTTATCAACGGCCGCTACATTAAAAGTGCACTGATCGCCAAATCCATTGAGGAGGCATACAAAGGTTTTATGATGCAGCACCAGTATCCGTTCTGTGTGCTTTACTTTGAGATGAACTCGGAACTTTTAGATGTCAATGTACATCCGACTAAGATGGAATTGCGGTTCAGTCAGAATGAGGAAATTTATCGTTCTTTATTTGAGATTATCCGAAATACAATCTCTCATCGGGATTTTATCCCGGAAGTTCCGGTGACAGAAGAAAAGAAAGAAATGATTCCACCAGTTCCAAAACATACACCGGAGCCTTTTGAGATCAGGCGGCGCGGTCAGGATGCTTTCTTTGAAAAAATGAAACAGACCAGTGCAAGTCCATTGACTGTGCAGGAAGAAAATTTATTTGCAAAGCCGCTTGCAGCAGAAGCGGAAACAAATACTTCCAAAGAGCCAATAGCAGAGATAAATTCTGAACAACCTACATTAGAAAATAATTTTAAAGAAATCGTATCAGAAATACATGACATAGAATCTACACCGCAGGAAACCGCTCCAATCTATGATCAGCAGAATTTAGAACAGCTTGACTCTCATTTTCTGACGAAAGATGCAAGAAAAAAACATAAAATCATCGGTCAGTTATTCGATACCTACTGGCTGATTGAATACGAGGATAAACTCTTTATCATCGACCAGCATGCCGCACATGAAAAAGTACTTTACGAGCGCACGATGAAAAAGATTTCAGAGAAAACATTTACATCGCAGACAATCAGTCCGCCAATCATCCTGACATTGAATCAGGATGAGGTGCAGGCACTGGAAACTTATGAAGCGCAGCTCTCGATGTTTGGATATGAAATTGAACCTTTTGGTGGGAAAGAATATGCAATTACTGCAATTCCGGCAGATTTTACAGATATCGACATGAAAACCATGTTTATTGAAATGCTGGATGATTTTGCCAATATTTCCGGCAAAGACGCACCGAATCTGATTATGGAAAAAGTGGCGTCTATGTCCTGTAAAGCTGCAGTCAAAGGAAACAATCATCTTTCCAGACCGGAGATTGAAGCGCTCATTGATGAGCTTTTAGAGTTGGATAATCCATACAATTGTCCTCATGGAAGACCAACGATCATTTCCATGACAAAATATGAAATCGAAAAGAAATTCAGGAGAATCGTATAAAAATTATGACAGAAAAAAGACCGATGGTCATTTTGACCGGACCGACAGCCGTTGGAAAAACAGCCTTGTCCATCGAGCTTGCAAAAAAAATCAACGGATCGATCATCTCCGCAGACTCCATGCAGGTATACCGGCATATGGATATCGGCTCTGCAAAGGTGATGCCGGAGGAGATGGATGGCGTCAGACACTATCTGATCGATGAATTTGAACCGGATGAAGAATTTCATGTGGTAAAATTTGTGGAGCGTGCGAAAGAGCATTTGGAGGAAATCTATGCAGAGGGAAAAATCCCGATCATTGCAGGCGGCACAGGATTTTATATTCAGGCACTTCTCTATGATATTGACTTTACAGAGCAGGAGTGTGATGAGGCATACCGGGCAGAATTAGAACTGCTTGCGACAGAAAAAGGTGCACACTATCTGCACAACATGCTGCGTGAAGTCGATCCGGCGTCCGCAGATGCCATTCATGCCAATAATATCAAGCGCGTGATCCGTGCATTGGAATTTTATCATCTTTCCGGTAAGCAGATTTCAGAACACAATGAAAAAGAGCGGGAGAAAACATCCCCTTATCATTTTGCATATTTTGTGCTCACCGATGAGAGATCACATCTTTATGCGAATATTGACAAACGGGTTGATCTTATGATAGAACAGGGACTTGTGGATGAAGTGCAGAAATTAAAAAATATGGGCTTTCACCGTGATATGGTTTCCATGCAGGGACTTGGTTACAAGGAAATCTTAGATTATCTGGATGGAAAAACCACTTTAGAAGAAGCCATCTACATCATCAAGCGTGAGACCAGACATTTTGCCAAGCGACAACTCACCTGGTTCCGCCGTGAGCGTGACGTCATCTGGCTTGATAAACAGGCCTATGACTATCAGGATGCAAAAATTTTAGAGGATATGATAACTATTTTAAAAGAAAAGACTATCATAAATTAGCAATTATAATTTTGAGCAACTTATAACAGCAAAAAAAAGAGTTTCGCTCAATAACGAAGAGAGGATAAATAGATAGCAATGAACCAGTTTTTAGAAGAACAATACAAAAATCTTGGAATTTCCAGGGAAGTATACGAATTTGGAGAAAAAATCGAGGAATCTTTAAAGGAGCGTTTTGCAGAGATCGATGCAAGAGCAGAATACAACCAGATGAAAGTCATAAAAGCGATGCAGGAGAACCGCGTCAGCGCAGAATGTTTTAATATGAGTTCGGGATATGGATATAATGATCTTGGAAGGGATACGCTGGAAAAAGTGTACGCTTCCTGTTTTAAGGGAGAGGATGCACTGGTCAGACCACAGATTACCTGTGGAACCCACGCGCTTGCACTCGCTTTAATGTCGAACTTAAGACCGGGGGATGAGCTTATGTCTCCGGTTGGAAAACCATACGACACCTTAGAGGAAGTGATCGGAATCCGTCCATCCAAGGGCTCTCTGGCAGAATATGGTGTCACTTACAGCCAGGTTGATTTATTGCCGGACGGAAGTTTTGATTATGAGAATATCAAAAAAGCAATCAATGAGAAAACACATCTTGTGACCATTAAGCGTTCCAAGGGATACCAGACAAGACCTACCTTATCCGTAGAGCGGATTGGAGAACTGATTTCCTTCATTAAATCCATAAAACCGGACGTTATCTGTATGGTAGATAACTGCTACGGTGAATTTGTAGAAGAAAGAGAGCCACTGGATGTAGGAGCAGACATGATTGTAGGTTCCTTGATTAAGAATCCGGGGGGCGGACTGGCACCAATCGGCGGCTATATTGTCGGCAAAAAAGAATGTGTGGAAAATGCAGCATACCGCCTTACTTCTCCGGGACTCGGCAAAGAAGTGGGTGCTTCCTTAAATGTAATTTCTTCTTTCTATCAGGGACTGTTTCAGGCACCGGTAGTTACAGCAGGTGCATTAAAGGGTGCAATTTTTGCTGCAAATATCTACGAAAGACTGGGCTTTGCCGTTGTACCGAATGGCACAGAGAGCCGTCACGATATTATTCAGGCAGTTACCTTAAACAGCCCGGAAGGTCTGATTGCATTCTGCAAAGGAATTCAGGCTGCAGCGCCGGTGGACAGCTATGTAACACCGGAGCCATGGGCAATGCCGGGCTATGACAGTGATGTCATTATGGCTGCCGGGGCATTTGTACAGGGTTCCTCCATTGAATTAAGTGCCGATGGTCCATTAAGAGAGCCGTATGCCGTATATTTTCAGGGTGGACTGACCTGGTATCATGCAAAACTTGGAATCCTGATGTCTTTACAAAAACTTTATGAACAGAAACTTGTTAATGAAGATATGATGTGTTAATATAAAGTATATGCCTTTTTGGAAGAAATGGGTTACCGGTGAGAGTAGAAAGAGGTTATAATATGACAGCAAAAAATCTGCCAGTCTCCGAACAGCCCTATGAAAAGTGCTTGAAATCCGGGGCGGCATCCCTATCGGATGCAGAGCTTTTAGCGGTAATTATCCGCTGTGGCACAAATGGAAGTTCTTCAACAGAAGTAGCAAAGCATGTATTGAGCAAACGCACCGGAAATCTTTTAGGGCTTTATCAGATGAGTCTTAAGGAATTACAGGAGGTTCCGGGTATCGGGAAAGTAAAAGCAATCCAGTTAAAGTGTATTGCAGAGCTTTCAAAGCGGATTGCACAGACCGGACGCCAGCAGGCAGTTGTAATGCAGAATGCTTTTTCCGTAGCAGACTATTATATGGAGCAGCTTCGGCATGAAGAAAAAGAACATCTGATGCTTTGCATGTTTGATACGAAGTGTCATCTGATTGCAGATTCCATTCTTTCAATTGGCACAGTAAATGCCTCACTGATTTCCCCGAGGGAGATTTTCTTGAAAGCATTTGAATATCATGCAGTACATGTGATTTTAGTGCATAATCATCCCAGCGGAAATCCGCTACCAAGCAGGCAGGACATTGAAGTTACCAGAAAGATAGTGGAAGGCGGCAGGCTTCTTGGAATTGAGCTTGCTGATCATATTATTATTGGTGATAAAAAATATTTTAGTTTTAAAGAACAGGAAATGCTATGATTTCCGGAGGGAGAAAGAAATGTCGAATAACATTTATGGAATTGATCTTGGAACCTCTAATATGAAGGTATATTGCAAGGCAACTGGGAAAATACTAAATGAAAAAAATACGATTGCCATCATAAATAAGAATCAGATGTATGCTTATGGTGATGCAGCGTATGCAATGTATGAGAAGGCACCGGAGCAGATTCAGGTTTCTTTTCCGATTATCTGTGGTGTTATTGCAGATTTTAATAATATGCAGACCATGATACAGGAATTTTTAGAAAAACACGCAAAGGGCAAGACCCGTGGTGCAGAATTTATCGTTGCGGTACCAACAGATATTACGGAAGTTGAGAAAAAAGCTTTCTTTGATATCTTTTATAAGAGCAAAATGAAACCGAAGTCTGTCCTTTTATGTGAGAAGCCATTGGCTGATGCTGTTGGTTTGGGACTTGATGTCAATGAGCCGACCGGAGCCATGATTGTAGATATCGGAGCAGATACCACAGAAATTTCAGTAATTTCCCTGGGTGGACTTGTATTAAGTGACTTACTGCATTTTGGTGGAAACCGCATTGATGACTCCATCAGCAGTTACATCAAAAAGAACTTTAATCTTGTGATTGGACGCAAAACTGCTAAGACTTTAAAAGAAGAACTTGGTTCCGGTACACCTGGCATGGAAAAGAGTATGGTTATAGTTGGCCGTGACGTAGTCAGTGGTCTGCCGATTGAGATGGAGATTACTGCAGAAGTTATTTATGCTGCAATTAAGGATAATCTTAATTCTATCTGTAACTCTATTAAAATGATTTTGGAGAAGACTCCGCCTGAACTTGCAAAAGATATTATTCATTCCGGTATTTATATTACCGGTGGCGGTTCTAAAATACATAATCTGGATAAATTATTTACTGAGATTACCAATATAAAGGTAAATTCCTGCGAGAATCCGGAAGAATGTGCAGTTCGCGGATTGAATAAGATTGTTTCAGATGAAAAATATAAACATTTAGGATTCAGTATGAAGTCCAAAATATATAAATAGAGGCATAAAATGAGACGTAGACCAAAACATCAAATTCCAACAAAGTATATATTATTGTCCATGACCGCATTATGTATTCTGGCAATGTATGTCAGTTTTTCATTGAATCTTGGTGGCGGACCGTTGAATTCGATTGCCGGTGCAATTTTTGAACCAATGCAGAAGGGAATCAATTATGCTGGTACATGGCTTTCTGACAAGGCAGATAATTTAAAAAATCTGAATGACGTCATGGAAGAAAACGAACAGTTGAAGGAACAGGTAGAAGAACTGACCAACGAATTAAACACCATTAAATTAGAACAGTATGAACTGGATAATTTAAGGGAACTGTTAGCTTTAGACCAGCAGTATTCGGATTACAAGAAAACCGGAGCAAATGTTATCGGAAAGGATCCGGGCAACTGGTTTTCTGTCTTCACCATTGACAAAGGCTCCAAAGATGGAATTGAAGTAGATATGAATGTTATTGCCGGAAACGGACTGGTAGGAATTGTTATTGATGTGGGACCACATTATGCAAAGGTGCGTTCTGTGATTGATGATTCTGCCAAGGTATACGGCATGATATTAAATACGTCAGATAACTGTATCATAAATGGTAATCTTCAGAGTATGAATGAAGACCAGGTAATCGAGTTCTCCGGATTAAACGACAGTGAGAACAAGGTTCAGATAGGAGATCAGATTGTAACTTCCAATGTCAGTGACAAATATCTGCAGGGCATTCTGGTTGGATATGTCAGCAGTATTTCGGAAGATTCCAACCACCTGACCAAATCAGGAACCATTACTCCGGCAGTTGACTTTGAACATCTTCAGCAGGTTTTGGTTATACTTGACAAAAAGGAAACGGGGTCTGATTGATGAGAAGAAAAATCACCGTTACATTAATTATTATTGTATGCTTTTTATTGCAAAGCACATTATTTAAGGCGTTATCCTTTGCGTCTATTTCCCCGAATCTTTTGATTGTGGTCTGTGCATCTTTTGGATTTATGCGCGGAAGAAAAGAAGGGATATTTATCGGTTTCTTCAGTGGACTGCTGATAGATATCTTTTTTGGGGAGATGATTGGATTTTATGCCCTTTTATATATGTATGCAGGCTTCTTAAACGGATGCTTTAAGAAGATGTTTTACCCGGACGATATTAAGCTTCCAATGCTTTTGATTGCCGGAAGTGATTTATCTTATAATCTGTTTATCTACTTTTTCCGGTTTTTATTCCGCAAGCAGTTTGCAATTGGATATTATATGTTACACATTATCATACCGGAACTTGTATACACGCTTTTGATTTCTGTAGTTTTATATTTCATTATTTTGAAAATTAACCAGCGGTTAGAGCGTATTGAAAAAAGGAGTGCAGCGAAATTTGTTTGATACACTGAAAGAAATACTTCATAAAGTTGCAAAATCAAGAATATTTGTACTCTGCGTTGTCATGATTCTTTTGTCATCGACTCTGATAGGCAGACTATTTTACCTTCAGATTATCAAAGGTGAAGAGTATCAGGATAATTACAGTTTAAAAATCCAGAAACCACGTATCTTAAATGGTTCCCGTGGCAATATTTATGACCGTAATGGTAATCTTTTAGCCTACAACGAACTGGCAAACAGCGTAACCATTGAAGATAACGGTTCTTATGACAAGACTTCAGAAAAGAATGAGGCTCTTAATACAGAACTTTACAATATTATCAAAGAGCTGGATAAAAACGGCGATGTCATTGAAAATGATTTTGAAATCGGACTGGATGATGACGGGAACTATTATTATACGGTAGAGGGAACCACATTAAAGCGTTTCCTTGCTGACACTTATGGACATTCTTCTGCGGATGATTTAGCCTATAATAAGAAGCTGAAATATAACGAAGCAGAAGCAACCCCAAAGCAGGTAATGGATTACCTTTGCAGATCCAGTAAACAGAATGGCTATGATTTATCAGAAGATGATTATGCCAGAGAAGACTTATACCGGATTGTGGTATTGCGTTGTGCCATTGCAGAAAACAGCTATCAGAAATACATTTCCACAACCATTGCCCAAAATGTTAGTGATGAAACCGTAGCATATATTACAGAAAATATGAATGCATTGCAGGGTGTGGATATCTCGGAAGATACCATCCGAAAATATGTAGACAGCGAGTATTTTTCCCATATTATCGGATATACCGGAAAGATTTCCCAGGAAGAATACGATGAATTATCTGCTGATAATGATGAGTATTCTTTAAATGATGTCATTGGAAAATCCGGGATTGAGCAGGTTATGGACGAAACACTACAGGGCAAAAAGGGTAGTGAAACCGTTTATGTCGACAGTCTCGGAAAAGTAATGGAGACAACCGAACGGATTGAGCCACAGGCCGGAAATGACGTTTATCTTTCTATTGATAAAGATTTGCAGGAAGCGGTTTATAATCTTTTGGAACAGGAAATTGCCGGAATCTTATATTCTAAAATTGTGAATATCAAAGAATATAATACCGCAGCCGGAACAGCGTCCGATATTCTGATTCCAATTGATGATGTGTATTTTGCATTGATTAATAATAATGTATTGGATTTAAACCACTTTAGTGCTGAAGATGCTTCTGATGTGGAAAAACAGATTTTCAGTGCCTTTGGAAGTAAACAGCAAACGGTATTATCCCAGGTGGAAAGCAGCCTTAGCAGTTCAGCAGCAACTCCAGTGGATGAGTTGCCGGAGGAAATGCAGGATTATATGACCTATATTCCGAAAATGCTGGTCAATAATAAAATTTTGCTTACAGATTCCATTGATAAATCGGATGAAACCTATAAAAATTATGCAGGTAATAAAATCAGTGTAAATGAATATTTAAATTATGCCATCAGCCAGAAATGGATTGATATCACGAAATTTTCCGTAGACGAGAAGTATTCTGATTCTTCCGAAATCTATGATGCACTGGTCAGCTATATTGTAGAAGAACTGGCATCAGATAAGGGATTTTCAAAGATTATGTATAAGTACATGATTCACAATGACCTGATTAATGGAACGCAGCTTTGTCTTGCACTTTTTGACCAAAAAGTGTTAAACTATGATGACACGGCAGTAAGTGGGTTACAGTCCGGCAGCATCAGTGCCTTTAATTTTATAAAAGAAAAGGTGAAGAATCTTGAAATCACACCGGCACAGCTTGCACTGGATCCTTGTTCCGGCTCCTGTGTCATTACAGATGTAAAGACCGGCGAACTGTTAGCCTGTGTTACTTATCCGGGCTATGATACCAACCGTCTGGCAAATACAGTAGACAGTAATTATTATAATTTGCTGTATCAGGATTTATCAAATCCGTTCTATAATAATGCAACACAGCAGACGACAGCACCTGGTTCTACCTTTAAGATGGTTACTGCATCAGCAGGACTTACTGAGGGTATTATTTCACTTGGTACAACTATTTTGGATAAAGGACAGTTTGAAGAAGTGGCAAATGGACCAAAATGTTGGATTTATCCAAGCAGTCACGGTTCCATCAATGTTTCAGAGGCATTAAGAGATTCCTGTAACTATTTCTTTTATAAAGTTGGTTACGATTTAAGTATGGTAAATGGAACTTATAATGAAGACCATGGTGTGGAAATGATTAATAAATACTCATCCATGTATGGTCTTGATTCTAAAACCGGAATTGAAATTGCAGAAAGTAAACCGAAGCAGACCACAGAGTTCCCGATTACTTCTGCAATCGGACAGAGTAACAACAGTTTTACTACGGTACAGTTATCCCGTTATGTAACCGCAGTTGCAAACAGTGGAACCGTATATAATTATACCCTGTTAAAACAGGTTACAGATTCCGATGGTAACGTATTAGAAACCTATGAACCGACCGTAAAGAACACGATGGACAACATTTCAGAGAGTACCTGGGATGCCATTCATTCCGGTATGAAGATGGTGGTAGAAACCCATGAGCAGTTTGATGGACTTACTGTGGATTCTGCCGGTAAAACGGGTACCGCACAGCAGGTACCAACCAGACCAAACCATGCGTTATATGTAGGATATGCACCATATAATAATCCTGAGATTTCCATTGCAACCCGTATTGCATACGGATATACATCAGCCAATACTGCAGAACTTGCTGCATCAGTATATAAATATTATTTCCATTTGGAGGATACATCTACCTTGTTAGATGGTCAGGCAGAAGATGTTGGAGCTGCTGCCAATGCCTTTAATGATTAAATGTCAGGAGGGAAGTATATGTCGCAACCAGTTGTTTTAAAGAGTAATCCCCATGGAATCAATCTGATTTTAGATGATAGAATTCCATTTCAGGAGCTATTAGACGAGATACTTCATAAATTTAAAGAATCCGACAAATTCTTTAAAAATGCCAGAATTGCCTTGTCTTTTGAGGGCAGGGAATTAAGTCAGGAAGAAGAACTTGCAATCGTTGATTTGATCAGTCGAAATACCAGCATTGATGTGGTATGTATTTTAGATAATAATTCCCTGCGGGATGAAATCTGTGCCCGAAAGATTCAGGAATTTGATGAAAGCCAGTCTGGAAGAACCGGTGAATTCTATAAGGGAACACTGCGAAGTGGACAGGTCATCGAATGTAAGACAAGCATTGTTGTACTTGGCGATGTGAACCCAGGTGCAAAAATTATTGCAAAAGGAAATATTGTGGTATTAGGCTCGCTTCGTGGCAATGCCTATGCTGGAGCGGCAGGAGATGAGCATACCTTTGTAGCTGCCCTTGATATGGACCCGGTACAGATTAAAATAGGCAATGTAATTGGAAGAAGCTCTGACCGCGGACCACTGAGTGCCATTAAGAACCGGCGGAAGACTTTAGAACCGCAGGTAGCTGTTGTTATGGATGATTCCATACTAATCGAACCGATTACAAGTGGATTATTAATGAATATATAAGATTTAGGAGGAAGAATAAATCATGAGCGAAGTAATTGTTATTACATCAGGAAAAGGCGGTGTTGGTAAGACAACAACTACTGCAAATGTAGGAACCGGTCTTGCACAGTTAAATAAAAAAGTAGTATTGATTGATACCGATATCGGATTACGTAACCTTGATGTAGTTATGGGTCTTGAAAACCGTATTGTATACAATCTGGTAGATGTTGTAGAAGGCAACTGCAGAATCAAACAGGCATTAATCAAAGATAAGAAATATCCGAACCTTTTCTTATTGCCGTCTGCCCAGACCAGAGATAAAACCTCTGTTACACCGGAGCAGATGCAGAAATTAGTAGAAGAATTAAGAGAAGAATTTGATTACATATTATTAGACTGCCCGGCTGGAATCGAGCAGGGATTTAAAAATGCAATTGCAGGAGCAGACCGTGCACTGGTTGTTACCACACCGGAGGTATCTGCAATCCGTGATGCAGACCGTATCATTGGTCTTTTAGAGGCAAATGAGATTAAGAAAATTGAGTTAATCGTAAATCGTCTGCGTATGGATATGGTAAAACGTGGCGATATGATGTCCATTGAAGATGTTCATGAGATTCTTGCTATCGATTTAATCGGTGCAGTTCCGGATGACGAACAGATTGTAATCTCAACAAACCAGGGTGAGCCGTTAGTAGGCTCCGACAGCCTTGCAGGACAGGCATATTTAAATATCTGCAAACGTATCATGGGAGAAGAAGTACCGCTTCTTGACTTAGAGTCTAAAAATGGCGTATGGTCTAAATTCGTAAGTTTATTTAAGAAAAACTAGGGGGATAATAATTATGGGATTCATGGATTTTTTTAAGAAAAAGAATTCCGGTAATGTAGCGAAAGACCGTCTGAAATTATTATTGATTTCAGACCGTGCTGACTGCTCACCGGATGTAATGGAAAATATCAAAAATGATATTATCCAGGTAATATCAAAATATATGGAAATTGATGCGGAAGGGCTTGATATTCAGATTACCCAGACCGAATCAGATGGTAACAACGGAGCTGTTCCGGCATTGTTTGCAAATATTCCGATTAAGGATTTGAAGCATTCCGGAAAATAACAGACTTCAGATTGGAAGTAGTGATTTATGTTAAAACAATACCGCTTAAAAGACTACCGTTTCCGACTGGTATTTTATGTGGTGGCACTGACCATCATTGGAATTATGGTAGTTGGCAGTGCAAAGCCTTCCGTACAGAATAAGCAGATTGCAGGATTAATCTTAGGTCTGATTGTAATGGTTGGTGTATCGCTGATTGATTACAATTTTATATTGAAATTCAGTTGGATATTCTATTTTATTAATGTAGCTTTATTGGCAGCTATCTTTGTCATTGGAGAAGAGACAAAAGGAGCAACGCGCTGGCTGAAGATTGGAATCCGTTTCCAGCCTTCCGAATTAGGCAAAATCCTGTTAGTTCTGTTTTTTGCCTATTATCTAAGCAAAAATAAAGATAAACTGAATAATATCCGGACGCTGTTTTGCACGCTGGTATTGGCAGCAGTGCCGCTTCTTCTGATTTTTAAGGAGCCGGACCTTTCTACCACAATTGTTACAGCATTAATTTTTGCATCCCTCTTGTTTATTGCCGGATTAAGTTATAAAATAGTAGTGGGTGTGCTGGCAGTGGCAGTTCCGTCACTGGTTGTGGTCTTGACGCTGGTCTTACAGCCGGGACAGAAACTATTGACGGGAAATCAGGCACTTCGTATTTTAGGCTGGCTGGAACCCGATAAATATCCTAACATTGCATATCAGCAGCAGAACTCGATTATGGCAGTGGGCTCCGGACAACTCTGGGGCAAGGGACTTAATAATACGAATATTGTTTCTGTTAAAAATGGTAACTTTATATCAGAACCACAGACAGACTTTATTTTTTCTATAGTAGGTGAAGAGATGGGCTTTATCGGCAGTGTTATTATTATCGTATTGCTGTTTCTTATTACCATAGAATGTCTGTTGGTTGCAAGACGTGCAAAAGACATGGCAGGCCGGTTGATTGCCAGCGGAATTGCTGCATTGATTGGTTTCCAGAGTTTTGTAAATATATGCGTTGTCACAGGTTTGATGCCAAACACCGGACTTCCACTTCCTTTTGTAAGCTATGGATTAACATCGTTAGTCACGCTGTTTGTGGGAATTGGTCTGGTACTGAATGTAGGGCTTCAGCCTAGAAAATATGGACAGGGGGACTAAACGAATGAATATCGGTTTGATTGCACACGACGCGAAGAAAAAGCTTATGCAGAATTTTTGTATTGCATACCGGGGAATTCTTTGTAAAAATGAACTTTTTGCAACGGGAACTACCGGAAGACTAATTGAGGAAGTAGCAAATCTGAATGTCCACAAATATCTCGCAGGCCATTTAGGCGGTGCACAGCAGCTTGGTGCACAGATTGAGCATAACGAGATTGACCTTGTGATTTTCCTGCGTGATCCATTATCACAGAAGTCACATGAGCCGGATGTAAACAGTGTAGTCCGTTTATGCGATATACACAATATTCCACTGGCAACCAATCTTGCTACTGCAGAGCTTTTGATTAAATCATTAGACAGAGGAGACCTTGAGTGGCGTGAAATGTATAAATAAACGTGCGCTGGCAGGTCTGCTTATTGTAAGTGTGTTCCTATCTGTAACGGGTTGTGGGAAAGCCAAAAGCGTTGTAGAGAATGCTTATCCTGTATATGGAGAAAGCAACAGCGTAAATGTGTTATCCGGAGCAGAAGATACGGTCAGCTCTTATTTTGGTGCCAATTTATGCGTTGGCGGAACTGAAAATATTGGTCAGGAATCCGTAGAACACAACAGTGTGGCAGAGGCCGCCGGAGTATTTAACACGGCAACTAATACAATTACATATGCTCAGAATATTTATGAGCGGATGTATCCGGCCAGTACAACAAAGATATTGACCGCTTATCTCGCTATCAAATATGGAAATCTCAGTGATGTGGTAACAATCAGTGATAATGCGGTAAATCTTGCATCAGATTCTTCCAAATGCGGATTGCAGGCGGGAGACCAGATGACTTTACAGGATTTACTTTATGGTCTGATGTTACGAAGCGGAAATGATGCAGCCATTGCAATTGCAGAACATATTTCCGGTTCCGTAGAAGGCTTTGTGGATTTGATGAATCAGGAAGCACAGCAGCTTGGCGCAACCGGTTCTCACTTTATGAATCCTAATGGTCTGCCGGATGAGAATCATTATACAACCGTTTATGATTTATATCTGATTTTCCAGAAGGCAATACAGGACGAGACCTTTTACCAGCTGATTTCTACCAGCTCCTATACCACCAATTATACAGGTGCAGATGGCAGTGCAAAAACACAGGACTGGAGCAGTACCAATCAGTATAAAACCGGTGAATCCAAATTACCGGATGGATTTACACTGGTGGGCGGTAAGACGGGGACAACCGGTGAGGCAGGCTTTTGTCTGGTTCTTCTTACCGATAACACAGGTGGACAACCGGTGATATCCATTGTATTAAAAGCAGACTGTAAATCCAATCTGTATCTTATGATGAATGAAATACTTGCCGGATGTGGTAACTAGGCATTGTATAAAGCAGCAACATATTATATAATGAATTTATATAGTTCTTCATTGAAGAAAATAATGTCTGGGAGGAAATGCGATGATTGAGATAATTGCAGGAGAAAAGGGTAAAGGAAAGACAAAAGTATTACTGGATAAGGTAAATGAAGCTGTAAAAACAGTCGGTGGCAGCATTGTATATCTGGATAAGAGCCAGAAACATATGTATGAGCTGGACAATAAAGTCAGACTTGTCAATGTTGCAGATTTTCCAATATCCAATTGTGATGAGTTTTTAGGTTTTATATGTGGTATCGTTTCATCTGATCATGATTTACATGAAATGTATCTGGATAGTTTTCTTACGATTTCCGGTATGAAGGACGAAGAATTTACCCATGCTATTGAAAAACTTGATGTCATCAGTGAGAAGTATAAAGTTAAATTTATTTTAAGTATTTCTATGGATGCTTCAAAACTTCCAGAATGTGCAAAAGCAAAAGTAGTTGCAGCACTTTAAAAAAGCCTGAATTGGCAGTAAAAGCGGTGTCTTAAGTCCTTAAAATGCTTAAGACACCTTTTTTACTAAGCCTGTTCGATAGAGCGGATTCGTCCGTAGGCAGAAAGCAGATAAAGACCGCTGATTCCGACAAGTGCATAGATAATGCGGGAAAGCCAGCTCATATTACCAAACAGAAATGCCACCAGGTCAAATCGGAAGAATCCGATGAGTCCCCAGTTGATGGCTCCAATGATTACAAGTGTTAGTAATGTATAATCTAATCCTTTTGAACTCATAGCCAAAGTCCTCCTTTGCTATGTAGTATGGTGCAAAGGGGATGACATTATACATCAATTTCTATTTATTCTTTATAAAGGCGGAACGATTGTGGCTGAAACAAAAAAGATTGTAAAGTATCGAAAACCATTTCATTTAAATATAGAGATTGTCATTTTTGTTATTATTCTTGTATATATTCTTTTCTATGTATTTTCCTATTTCACAGAAAAACACATTGGAATATATGAAGTGACCCAGGGCACAATCGCAGAGAATAATACTTATACCGGTTTGATTGTAAGGTCGGAAAGTGTTTATACTTCCGACTATAACGGTACCTTTAATTATTACATTGCAGACAATGCCCAGGCCGGGTGGAACAATATTATCTGTTCTGTGGATGAGACAGGCTCCGTCAGTGATCAGTTGGCGGCTGCAGCTGCTTCAGATACCACGGGGCTTGACAGTGATTATTTTAAAAATCTTAAGTCCAATGTATCACAGTTTACCCAGTCCTATGATTCATTGTCTTTTTATCGTGTATATGATTTTAAAGAAAATGTAAGCTCCCAGGTCATGGAATCGGTAAATATGAGCGCATTATCCGATTTGACAGCATCCGGGGCAACGGCAAGTGATACCTTCCATATCAGTTATGCCCAGACTCCGGGGCTGATTGCATATTATACCGATGGCTATGAAAATATCACGACAGATAATTTTACGGCAGATGATATTCAGCCGCTGGATTATAAGAAGACAACCATTAAAAATAACAGTACGATTGCTGCAGGTGACCCGATTTATAAGCAGATTACCAGCGAAAACTGGAATATCATTCTTCCGGTCCAGAAAGCAACCTATGACCGGTTAACAGACAGCAATGTTATTGAAATCAAATTTAAAAAAGACAATACGAGCTGCTGGGTGAATTATGAATTAAAAACCCAGGGGAATGATTATTATGTGATATTATCTCTGCATAATAACATGGTTCGCTTTGCAGGAGACCGTTTTACCGATGTGGAATTACTGCTGACAGAGCGGAGTGGACTTAAGATTCCAAATTCTTCCATTACGGAAAAGGCGTTCTATACTGTTCCGAAGGAATATTTTACCCGTGGAGGCGATTCTAACTCCTTAGGCTTATATGTAAGGGACAGTAAGACCAATGCTGTTAATTTCGTTGCAACAGCAATTTTTCAGGAATCCGAAACAGATTATTATATTGACGAAGAAGAAATTACTGCAGGCAGCATCATTCAAAAGCCGGATTCCAACGATACTTTTGAGGTGCAGGCGCAGTCCACGCTTCAGGGTGTATACAATGTCAACAAGGGATATGCGGTATTCAAGCAGATTGATATTTTGTATCAGAATGAAGAATATACCATTGTAAAGGCTGGAACAGATTTTGGAATCTCTATTTATGATCACATTGCATTAGAGGGCGATGCTGTTTCCGAAGATGATCTGATTAATTAATATTGTTAAAAATGTAACATTATCATAAAATGATATCATGAGATTAAGAGGTGTATAAAATGCTGAAAGAAAACTTAAAAGAAGTGCAGGAAAATATTTTAAAGGCATGTGAAAAGTCCGGAAGAAATCCGGAAGATGTAACTTTGATTGCTGTCAGCAAGACCAAGCCGGTACCAATGCTGCAGGAAATTTACGATGAAAACATCCGTGACTTTGGGGAAAATAAAGTGCAGGAGCTGGTAGAAAAATATGATGAGCTTCCACAGGATATCAAATGGCATATGATTGGTCATTTACAGAGAAATAAAGTGAAATATATCGTTGATAAGGTCTGCCTGATTCATTCTGTAGATTCTTACCGTCTCGCTGAAGAAATTAATATTCAGGCAAAGAAGAAAAATATCACAGTTCCGATTCTTGTGGAAGTCAATATTGCTGAAGAAAGCAGCAAATTTGGTGTTCATGCAGAGGATGCCATTGCACTGGTAGAACAGATTGCACAGCTTGAAAATGTACGGATAAAAGGACTTATGACCATTGCTCCGTTTGTAGAAAATCCTGAAGATAACCGTCAATATTTTCGGAATATCCGCCAATTATCTGTTGACATAGCCGCAAAAAACATTGATAATGTATCTATGAATGTCCTGTCCATGGGTATGACAGGAGATTATATGGTTGCCATTGAGGAAGGTGCTACAATGGTTCGTGTCGGTACCGGAATTTTTGGTGAAAGAAATTATAATAAATAAGTAGTTAGGAGAATGAACAATGGGTCTTTTTGATAAATTTATGGATGTTATGCGTTTGAACTCAGATGATGACGACGATGATTTCTATGATGACGATTATTATGATGATGAGGAAGAAGAAAAGCCAAAGAAAAAGCTTTTCCATAAGCATGAGGAAGAGGATGACGATTTTGATGAGCCTGTTGTAAAGGAGAAACCAAAAGCAGTCAACAAGATTACTCCAATGCGCAGCAGCCGGAAGCAGAATGGTAATATGGCAGTCTGTGTGATTAAGCCAACCTCTTTTGAGGATGCAAGAGAGATTACTGAGACGCTTCTTATGAACCGTACTGTTGTATTGAATGTAGAGGGTCTGGATGTTGAGATTGCCCAGAGAATTATTGACTTTACCTCTGGTTCCTGTTATGCAATCAATGGAAATTTACAGAAGATATCCAATTACATCTTTATTATTACACCGGAATCTGTTGATATTTCAGGTGACTTCCAGGAGATTTTAGACAGCTTCTCCGGTTCGTCCATTCAGACAGATTTTCGTTAATAGTATTACAATCAAAATATATGATGTGATATAGTTATGATGCAGGATGAACAATTAATAAAAAAACGCTTCCTGGACTTGTTCCAGCAGGCACAACGCAAGGGGATTGTCTGTTTCAGCGATTTTCTTACCCTGAATGAACAGAATATCTTAAATAGCTGCGCCGGATCATTGGGAATTACCTATGAATTATCGGGCGGCTGTTTTTATGCAGAGCGTCAGATAGCAGCTTTTCTTCCTGATGCTCTTTATTATGAATGGAGTTATCCGATTAAATGTATTGAAATTGCACCGGCTTATCCGAAATTTGCAGACGAGATTTCCCACCGGGATGTGTTGGGAGCATTGATGAATCTTGGGATTGCAAGAGAGAAGCTTGGAGACATTCTGATAAAGGATAATAAGGCTTATCTTTTTGTAAAAAGGGAAATTGCCGATTACATAGCCGAGGAACTTCAACAGGTATGTCATACTATAGTACATTGTGTTTTAGAAGAACCATCAGCTATGGCAGTGGAGCCAGAATTAAAAGAATTCGAAAAAATTGTGGCATCGAATCGCTTAGATAGTGTGATAGCTGCCATGAGCGGAAAATCAAGAAGCCAGTCGGTTGTGCTGATACAATCCGGTAAAATTTTTATCAATGGTGCAGAATGTTTACATAACACATACTTATGTAAACAAAATGATGTAATTTCCATCCGCGGCACCGGAAAATTTATTTTTGATGGGGAAATTGGCACCACAAAGAAAAGTAAGATGAAAATCCGTTTCCGGCAGTATGTTTGATTAATGATGAAAATCCACTTCCGGCAGTATGTTTGATTAATGATGAAAATCCACTTCCGGCAGTATGTTTCATAAAAAAGACGAAAGGCGATAGATTTATGAATAAGAAAATTATGTATATAATTACTATATTGAGTACAGCAGTATTGCTTTTTCTTGACCAGATAGCAAAATATTTAGCCGTTCTTCATCTCAAAGGACAGGCTGCAATTCCAATTATTAAGAACGTTTTTGAATTGCAGTATCTTGAAAATCAGGGGGCAGCCTTTGGTATTATGCAGGGAAAGAAAACTTTTTTTGTGATTGGGACATTGATTTTCCTTGTAATAGTGGTAATTCTTTATCATAATATTCCACTGACGAAGAGATTTACACCAATCCGCATTGTTGCTGTACTGATTGTTGCCGGTGCTATTGGAAATATGATTGACCGTGTTGTACACCAGTATGTCATTGATTTCTTTTATTTTAAGCTAATTAATTTTCCAATTTTTAATGTGGCAGATATTTATGTGGTAGTAGCATGTATTCTCTTTATTCTGTTGATGCTGTTTTATTATAAGGAAGCGGAATTAGGTCAGATTTTCCCATTTATGAAGAACAAAAAAGCGGAAGAGTAGGGGGAAATTTCTTTTATGCATAATGAAACTTTTGAAGTTACGGATGAATATGAAGAGGAACGTCTGGATAAGTTTCTGGCTGCTATCTACCCGGAACAGTCCAGAAGTTTCTTTCAGAAATTAATAAAGGATGGTTTGGTATCAGTTAATGATGTGCCGCAATCAAAAGCAAATTATCGGATGCATATAGAAGATATGGTTTCTGTGACCATACCAGATGCAGTAAAGACAACCATTTTACCAGAAGCTATTCCATTAGACATCTTGTATGAAGATGATGATGTAATTATCATTAATAAACCCAAAGATATGGTTGTACATCCATGTCCCGGACATTACAGCGGAACGCTTGTAAATGCAATCATGTACCATTGCAGGGAAAATCTTTCCGGAATCAATGGTGAAATCCGGCCAGGCATCGTTCATCGAATTGATAAGGATACCACCGGTTCACTGATTATCTGCAAAAATGACCAGAGCCATCGTCTGATTGCAGAACAGATTAAAGTGCATTCCGTTAACCGGCTGTATCGTGGCATTGTAAAAGGAATTGTAAAAGAAGATTCCGGCACCATTGAAGGCGCAATCGGACGTCATCCAAAAGACCGTAAGAAAATGGCAATTAATGAACGAAATGGGAAACCGGCAATTACCCATTACTGTGTTATAGAGCGTCTAAAAGATGCAACTTATATGGAATTCAAACTGGAAACGGGACGTACCCATCAGATTCGTGTTCACATGGCAAGTATTGGTCATCCCTTACTGGGCGATACCGTATATGGCAGTCTGAAGAATCCATATCATCTGCAAGGACAGACCCTTCATGCTTATATCATTGGATTTGTGCATCCGACAACCGGAGAATATGTTGAGTTTAAAGCACCGATTCCGGAATATTTTGAAGAACTTTTAAATAAATTGAGGAAGAATTAATTCAGGATTCTTCTTCAATTTTTTATGCTTTCTCCGGTATTATTTTCGGTAATATTTAGTGATTGGCTGTTTTCAATTTTTAAAAATTTTATTTATTTTCAGAAAATACTAGGAATAGTGCACTAAATATGTTATAATTCATTTATCAAGTTATATATTTTGCATAAAGAGGTGATTACTATGGGAAATAATGTTGTTATAACCATCGGACGTGAATTTGGAAGTGGCGGAAGAGAAATTGGCAAGAAAGTTGCAGATCGTCTCGGCATAAAGTTTTATGATAAAGAGCTTTTACAGGAAGCTGCAAAAGAAAGCGGTTTCTGCCGTGAAATTTTTGAAAATCAGGACGAAAAGCCAACGAACAGTTTCTTATATTCTTTAGTTATGGATACATATTCCATAAATGGCTATTCATCCGCACCGTTTTTAGATATGCCCTTAAATCATAAAGTATTTTTAGCACAATTTGAAACCATTAAGAAAATTGCTGAAAAAGAATCCTGTGTCATTGTTGGTCGCTGCGCCGACTATGCACTGGCAGAAAATCCAAACTGCATCAATGTATTTATTCATGCTGACAAGGAATTCCGGACGAAACGTGTAGCTGCGGAATTGCAGGTAAATGAATCCAAAGCAAAGGATGCAATCCAGAAAAAGGACAAACAGCGTGCCAGCTACTACAATTACTATACCAGCAAGAAATGGGGCGACTCAAGAAGCTATCATCTGACCTTAGACAGCAGCGCTCTTGGCATTGATAAATGTGTAGAAATGATTTTACAGTATCGTGCATTATATCTTATGAAATAAGAACCAAAAAGCGCATGAACTTTTAAAGTATTTCAAAAGAAACTTTAGAGTTCATGCACTTTTTATTTTTCATTCATATTTTTCCCTCATTTGCTATAAAGCCGGACTGCCAAAGGGGCTATAAAAAGCTCTGAAACAGCCATAAGGGAATGCCTGCATAGGTCAAAGGCAATTTATGCGTGCGTCGGTGCTAACCGGCCTAAAATGGCAGCAATTATTCGTAAAAGTGAACGGTGTTTTGCGAAAATGCAGGCGTAGCCGGAATGGTAGTTTGTGCCATGCGATATTTGTATCTCCCCCTCTGAGCATGGCGGTTACAAACTATTTGCAAAATGGAGCTTTTACGATATAAATTATCGTGTGAGATAAAAAAATATAGATAACTCATAATCAAGAGAAAGGTTATGGGCTATCTATTTTTTTTATCTAATTCGAATAGTTGGTTCCGGGTGGCAGGGTGTTGCCCCTACTTGACTATGGCAACACATTCCCCTCATTAAGAAAAAAAATGGCTTACAACGTAAAAATAACTGAATATGCTAATGGTCAATTAGAAGTTACAACGTATAAACAAGGTGTTTATACAATGTTGGACGGTGAAAGTTCTTACCGTGCTGATATGATTGATAAAAATGCTGATGCGTTAGCGTGGCGGTTTGCGTCTTATGTGGTTGATGAAAAGACTGGTAAAGGTCGTTTTATTCCTCGCATTGAAGATAGGGAATATTACTATAATCCGTTTACGGAAAAAATTCAACGTGTTTATACGGATGCTGATGAATGGGCTATTGAACGTAAAAAAGAGCATTCTTTGTATAGTTCACTTAACCGTACACGTTCTGCCTTGTATATGTACGCTCGACAATGCACCTGGGAATATTTCATTACGTTGACTTATTCGCCGGATAAAATAGAAAGTCGTTATGATTTTTCGTCATGCATGAAAAAAGCGCATAAATGGATTGATAATTGTAAACAACGTAAAGCAAAAGATTTATTGTATCTGCTTGTGCCGGAACAGCATAAGGATGGAGCTTGGCATATACATGGATTGTTATGTAATACTACTGGACTTACGTTTACTGATTCCGGTAAAAGATATGCCGAAAAAATCGTTTATAACTTGGATGATTGGAAACTAGGCTTTTCGACTGCTACAGAAGTTACTGATACTTACAAAGTATCAAACTATATTACTAAATATATCACAAAAGACTTGTGCGCTATAACTTCGGGAAAACAACGGTATTTTGTATCGAAGTCGATTCCAAAACCGAAAACATTTACTGCATTAATAGACCCAGACGAATTAGATAGTTTTATCCAAGAAGTAGCTGATTCCTGCGGTGCTGATTTAGAGTATCAAAAGGATGTTAGCGGTTACTTGGATGTTAACTATAAATATTTTAAAAAATGTCAAGAAGAAAGAGAGGACAAAGAAAATGGCAAACAGTAACAAAAAAACGGAAACACCTACACATTTATTTTCTATGGAGATTAAACCGGTAACATTGCCCCAGGCAATTTATATTGATGCTATCGTTATTCCGGAAATTAATGTGGTGTTACAGCGTCACGCTGGCAACCTTAAAGAGTTAGGAAAGGAGATTTAAAAAATGATTAAATTAGTAGGTTATATTCCAATGAAGAAAAAGAAAGGTAAAGTATTATTTATTGAGCAGGACGGCAGTGATTCTGTAATCGGAAAGGTGACAGACAAGATATTTTTGTTTGATGATTTATCCGATAAAATCAAGCCGGAACATATCGGGCATGAACTTGCTGTTTCGTATGGTATGGGGTATAGCGGAAAAGCCTATGTTTCTGATGTGTCGGTAAAATAGCGGTCAACCTTGGCAGTGCGCAATGTCAATTGACATATAAAAAATTATTGTGGAAAGGAGAAAAACGCTATGGGTGGAACAAAAGTAGTAGCGGAAGGTGTTTTGACTATGACAGATGCAGTAACTAGCCTTATGGGCGTTGTATCTACTGTAATGACTACTATTACTGGTAATGCGGTTTTAATGACATTCTTCTGCGCCGGTATTATTGGTATTGCTATTGCGGTAGTTAAAAAGTTACGCTAATAGGCGTATTGTAACTTGCAAAATAGTGCCGGAGTGGTTTTATCCGCTCCGGCATTTATCAATTCAATGAGGAGGCTTATATGATACCTACAAAATTAAATTCGAAAAAAATACAAAGTAAATTGTTTTATATATTAACGTTCTGCATGGCTGTTGTGTTAGTCAGTTTGATTATGATACACCCAACCGAAGTTAAAGCGGAAGATTTATCTGTTGGTGTAATTACTGTAAACTATCAAAATACGGAATATGGTTCATGTTCTGCTGATAAAACTAAGGTATCTTTGATACATGCGTCTAACTTTAAATATAATTTCCAATGTGTTAAAAATGGAAAAACAAGTACATATACTATATGTTGGTCGTTTACTGGCGCAAAGCCTATTTATTTAATTAAATATTGCGGTGATTTTGGTAGTGATTTATATAAACGTGTTTGCTATGTGTCTAGTGCTCCAGTTACTCAACATTGTTATGTTTATAATTCGGCTGGTCTTGTAATTTATAATTCCGAGGGTACAGATAGTTATAACCGTGGTGATTCTAGTCAACCTTTTTATTCTGCTAGTGTTAAATTTGCCGGGCAATCATCTAACGAATATTTTACAGATGCAACTACCAGTTGGTCTACGTTAGGATTAATATATGACCGTATTGGTGGAACTTCTTGGTCCTGCACTAAAAACGAATCTAGTAAAATTGATAATTTTAAAACGATTATGTACGGTGATAATGAAATTATCGAACCACCAGCTGACCCACTGGATGAATTTTCTAATACTTCGGAAAAAGATTATGATGCGGATTTAGGATATATCCATAATTTCAAGGTGCGTGAAATTGAACAGAAAAACGGTAGCGAGAAAGTAGAGGATTTTATTTATTATACTAAATATTCTTGGGATGCTGAAAAGAGTACATCCGGCTTTATTTATACGGATTCTAGTTATATTCAAGTACAATCTTGCCTTGTAACTCAATGGTATAAGTATTTACTGACTGGAAAGCAAATAAAAACTTCTGACTGGAAAAGCTATAAAATGGTATCTGCAAAAGATGGCGTTTTAAAAGTTACTTATGATGAGGAAAAAACTTTTTGGGGTGAAGAATATGCAGCATTTCAAAATATAAATTCTCTTGGAAAATACTTTAAATTTAATTACCGTTTTCGTATATGTGTAAAAACTGATGATGGTTGGAAGTATGGAAATTGGTTTGAATGTTCTTCAAAAGACCCAACTTCTGCGGATAAGGTGAACAATACAGACCCTAACGGCAACCCTACGGATGATAACCCGGATGCTTCTAATGGTTCTAATCCCGATAGCGGTTTTGGTTCGGGTGATACTCCGGAAGATGCTGAAAATAACGCTGATGTTAATAGTTCAACTGGTAATGCCGGTAATGATATGGCGTCAAATTTAAAAAACCTTTTTACTCAAGTTGGTCAAATTCCATCTCTTATATCAGATTTATTTTCATTTCTTCCGCCGTGGTGCCTTGCATTTATTGCGTTTGGATTTACTGTTTTTGTGTTCTTTATGATTGTTAAAGCTATAAGGGGGTAGTGTATGGATGTAATGAACCTTTTTAAAATGGTAGCTGATTTGTTCGTAAGGTTTTGGTCAATTCAAATGAATATTGGCAAGTATACGATTTCTGTCGGTGCGGTTGTCGTGTTCTGTCTTGCGATAGGTCTTATTATAAAGTTTATGAGAGGTATTAGCGAATAGAAACGTTTGAAGTTAAGAGATTATTTAATATAAAAGATTCAATAAATGCGTGGAATAGGAGAGTAAACGATGAAAAGATTAATTGAAGTAGATAGGTTGCTTGAGGATGTCAACAACACAATAACAGAAAAATCTGATGCTATTAATTGGATAAATTTGATTAATTGTCAGCCGACCGCCTACGACCCGGAAAAGGTTGTGAAGCAGTTGGAAAAAAGAAGTTCATTAGCAAGACCAGTGGGATGGCTTAAATCGTATGAAATTATTACTTTAGAAAATGCGATAGAAATAGTAAAGGGCGGTGGAGTAGATGAGTAGTGAGGTCGTTGTATATGATACGGAAACTATGCAGATTTCTACGGAAAACATGGAAGAAAATACGGAGAACGTGGAAACGTCTACGGAAGTTACTGATTCCGGCGGTGCGTTGGATGGTGATACACTTGTTTCCATAGATGGCAAATTGTCAGTTATTATGTTTCTCCTGCTGTTTATGTTTTGTTGGTCGTGTATGAGACACTGGAGAAATAACGTGCTTAAGGGGGTGAAATAGTACATGGATGCAATTGTAAATTTGATAATTGGAGAGAGTACAACGCTTGACGTTTATGTATTTGTTCGTCTTGTAGTGGTAATGATGGCTCTTGAACTGTTTACCATGGCTTGCGGCTTGATTGGAGGCATGAAAAAATGACATTTATTATAATAATTGGAATAGTTATATTGCTGTGGCTGTCTGTCATTGCAAGAATTATAGCATTTCATCCAGTAAAAACAATCTGTTATGCTATAAAAGATACTATCATGTATTTCCGGCATAAACAGTATAACTACTATAATGCTGGGATTCTTAACTGTTATTGTGCACACTTTGGCGGTGGCAAGACGTTGTCTATTGTGCATTATGTAGATACAATATTTAAACGGTATAATAATAAAATGGTGTGGGATAGAGGACGCAAAAAGTTCGTTCGGCAAAAGGTGCATATTATTAGTAACGTAGAATTGTTAGCTGTACCGTTCGAACCGTTGCAATCACTTTCTCAAGTTGTCTGTTGTGCCTATCGCAATAAAGCAATAGATGAAGAACAGAATACCAGGACTGTTGTTATTGTCGTACTGGATGAGGCAAGCGCACAATTAAATAGCCGGAGTTTCAAGACAAATATTGACCCGGCATTTTTAAACACGCTGATTACTTCAAGACATTATCACATATCATTTATGTATTCATCGCAAAAATTTAAGCTAACAGATGCGCTTATGAGGTCTGTAACGCAAAAATGTATCAACTGCAATAAGATATGGCGGTTTATGGTGCAAAATGAATATGATGCTGATGAGATGGAATATGCGTCTGACCCTACCATGGTAAAACCTCGTAAACGTACTGGATTTTTAATACTTGATTCAGATTATAATTCATATGACACGTTAGCTTGTGTTGATAAATTGAAAAAGTCTGTAGAAGAGGGTGATATGATGAGTGAAGAAGAGATACTTACCATGCGTGGAGAAATGAACCCGGATAATGATGCTGTAACCAACCGTTCTAAGCGGTTAAAAAGAAGAATGAAAAGAAAATAAATTGTTGTGCCTTTGTCCGGACAGCTTGCGCGGACAAAGGCACTTGTGTTATACTTGTGTTATTATTTTAAAGGGGGTGCAACGCATGGATGAAGATTTAAAAAGTACGGTTTTAAAATTAAAAAAGGATGTGAAAGACTTATCTATTTTATGTGCTATTATGGCGTTGGTTATGATTGGCTTCGGTGTATTTACCGTGAAAAATTATGTTGATGTCCATATAACAAAGTCTGCTGTTGTTAATTCCGGCTATTTTGATACTAACGGTAATTGGTTTAATGATGGTGATGCTCAATATCCTGATGTTTCTTTTGGTTCTGGTGACACTATGGAAGAAGCGGAAGAAGATGCAGAACGGAATGCAAATAGATAGTGTGCGAAGCGCAGCTTGCCTAAGCTGTGCTTGTTCACCCATGTATATAAAAGACTAATTTTGTCAACGGCTACGTTTTTTTAGCCACTGTTTTTGTGGCCTAAAAAAATTAACTGATCGTTCCACGGTTTTTGTGGAACATTCAGTTAACCGTTTACTAAATTTGGCTTTTATGTCGGTAGTAGCTTGCATTCAAAAAAGATAATCAATTATAAAAAAAAGTTGACTTTTGTGCATTAGTATGCTATATATTAATTGTGAGTTATTTATTCGTAAAAGCTGTGTTTTGCGAATAGATACTTCACTACCACTATATATAACTATATTAACGCACAAAGCAGACCTTACATCAAGTCTTTTGAATCTAATATAATTGTAAATGGACCGTCATTCAGCAAAGTTATCTTCATATCAGCTCCAAAGGACCCAGTTTGTACATCCGGAACTTCGTCACGACATTTTCCAATGATATATTCATATAATTCGTTAGCTTTTTCTGGATTACCTGCATTTACAAAGGACGGTCGATTTCCCTTACGGCAATCTGCATATAATGTAAATTGTGAAACTAACAAAAGGGATCCATTTACATCCTTTAGACTTAAATTTGTCTTGCCATTCTCATCTGCAAAAATCCTTAATCCCAATAGCTTTTTAACTAATTTATCTGCAATTTCTTCATTATCATCCTCAGCAATTCCGATTAATACCAGGTAGCCATTCTGAATGGAACCAATAATTTTCTGTTCAACTTCAACTTTGGCATGTGTAACGCGCTGTATTACGAATTTCATTCATCTAATTCCTTTCTTTACATATTCTTATCCTATTATATATGTAAAGACATGGATTTTCCAGTAGTTTTCATGTATAATGTATTCGTAAAACACAATGAACACAAAACCTGGAGGCTATTCATGAAACTTCAAAAATTATATAGTTATACCAGAAAGGCAATTGATGATTTTCAGATGATTAAAGAAAATGATTCTATTGCGGTTGGTATTTCCGGAGGAAAAGACAGTCTTACGCTGCTATATGCCCTGGCTGGTCTACGCAGATTTTATCCGGTGCACTACTCTCTTACTGCCATAACAGTTGATTTGGGATATCCGGATTTTGATTTAACAGAAATCAAAGCATTGTGTCAGAAGCTGGATGTGCCATATCATATTATTCCAACACAGATTGGGGCAATTATAAAAGAGCAGAACAAAAAGAATAGCCCCTGCTCTCTTTGTGCAAAGCTTCGTAAAGGAGCATTGAATCAGGCGGTCATTGAGCTTGGCTGCAACAAAGTTGCTTATGCGCATCATAAGGATGATATCATAGAAACGATGCTGCTTTCTCTTATGTTTGAAGGAAGATTTTATGCATTTCCACCGGTTACACATCTCGACCGTAGTAATCTTGATGTTATCCGGCCGTTGATGTATGTTCCGGAAGTCGATGTAATTGGTTTTAAAAATCATTACAATCTTCCTATAGTCAAAAATCCATGTGCATTTGACGGAAAAACGCAGCGCCAATATGCCAAGGATTTATTACAGCAGCTTAATAAGGAGCATCCTGGTGTAAAGAACCGTTTATTTACAGCAATTATTAATGGGAATATTCCCGATTGGAGGGCAATCAGCTAATGAATGAAAAAGCATATTATGAATCGGTAAATACAAAAAATGAATTAAAGTTACGTGAACTTCAGAAGGAGCTGCCCCCCTTCTGCCGAGAGTTTTTTATCGGAATGAAGGCGTCTGTTTCGTCCCGGACCCTATTGGCTTATGCATATGATTTAGGTATATTTTTTGATTTTATACATCAGAATAATCCCATTTGTGCGAAAAAGCCGGTAAATGAATTCACTATCGATTTGTTAGACCAGATTTCGCCTATGGATATTGAGGAATATCTTGATTATTTAAGGGTTTATGAAAAAGATGGTGTTGCGCATACCAATGATGAAAGAGGCATTTCACGTAAACTGGCAAGCTTACGAAGCTTTTATAATTACTATTTCTGTAAAGAAATGATAACAAAAAATCCTGCACAGCTTGTCCGGATGCCAAAAAAACACGAAAAAACCATAACGAGACTTGATGTAGATGAAGTTGCTATGCTGTTAGATGAAGTTGAATCTGGTGAAAAATTAACCGAACGCCAGCAAAAGTTTCATGAACAGACCAAATGTCGTGACCTTGCAATTATGACATTGCTTTTAGGAACAGGAATCCGTGTTTCTGAATGTGTGGGACTTGATATCACAGATGTAGACTTTCGTAACAACGGAATCAAAGTACATCGAAAAGGTGGTGCAGAAGTCGTTGTATACTTCGGTGATGAGGTTCGCACTGCTCTTTTGAATTATCTGGAAGAAAGAAATACCATTGAAGCTGTGGAAGGAAGCACCAATGCCCTCTTCCTTTCCCTGCAGAAGAAACGAATCGGTGTCCGGGCAGTAGAAAATCTGGTAAAAAAATACTCGAAATTAATTACCACGATGAAGAATATTACACCGCATAAACTGAGAAGTACCTATGGAACGTCACTATATCGCGAAACAGGCGATATTTACCTGGTGGCTGATGTCTTAGGCCATAAAGATGTAAATACCACGAAAAAGCATTATGCGGCCTTAGAGGATGAACGTCGAAGAACTGCTCCAAAATATATTCATTTGCGGGATGAATAAAAATAAGCATTCTTATCATTATATTATAATTAATATTTTATAAGAAAAACAGTTTCCCTTCCGGTATTATAAAAGTAGAAATATATTTATAATCACCAGAAGGGAAACTGTTTTAATATAAGATAATAAAAGGAATCTTATAAAATACTTGATATCTTATCCTGAATCCGCTGTTTTACTAATTCGGCAATTTCTTTGGATTTCATATCTTTATACTCTTCGTAATAAATCGGCTCCAAATAATGAACCTGTGTAGTAATCGGCCACAGATAAAAACTGTTAAAGACTTTGTAGGAATCAATCAGCGCAATTGGTACAATTGGTACATGTGCTTTGATTGCAGATTTAAAACTACCCGCTTTGAAATCACAGACACGATTACGGTTATTGAATTCGTAACCACCTTCCGGAAAAAGAATGTATTTCTTTCCGTTCTTTACATCTTCTGAAACTTCGGTAATAATTTTCAAAGCCTGACGGACATTATCTTTTATTAAACGCTTACCCTGAAGTAAGTCAACAAATTCACTTACCAGAATGGTATGGGATTTTGCTTCGTCCATAACAAGGGAACATGGTTCCTTATGAGTGCTTATGATACCAAGAGCATCATATTTACCCTGATGATTCGGATACATAACATATCCACCTTCTTTTGGAAGATTCTCTTCGCCATAGGCTACAGTCTTGATTTTACCGGAACGCTTCATTAAATAAATGACATGACGAACCAGTTTATATCGTTCTTCTTCCGAATATTTTTCCGGATGATCTGCCCACTTTCTCATTTTCGGTATAATATATGGGGCTCGAAAAAGATTCATTAGAATAACATATATAAAACGTAACATTTTCTAACTCCTTGATATTTTAATCTTGTACTATGCGTAAAATAATACATAACTATTATACCACATTCCAAAAATTCGACAACTATTCTTTCTTTTCTGATAAATTTTTATTTTAAATTTCTTAGCATATTATGCTGCAATCACTTTAAGGACTGCTTCTGCCAGCTTCTGATGTCCCTCTTCATTTAAATGTTCTCTATCAGCACTGCTTGGTGCTGCAATATCAGATGCAGCGAGAAAATCGCAATTGTATTTTAGGGCAATTCTTTGATAAACGGATTTTAATTTTTTAGATACTTCAACAGATTTTTGATTAAATTCAGGATCAAACTCCGGCTCCCAAACTCCTTCACCTAATTGGATTGGAGAAATTAACAAAATACGGGTATCTGAATCAATTTTCCGAATCTGTTTTAATAATTGTTCTATTCCAAGTCCAATTACTTCTGCTGATGCATTATATAAGCTTTTGCAGTCATTCGTTCCTAACATAAGAACAACCCGGTCAATTGGAGCGTGGCTTTCTAACAGTGTCGGAAGTAAGGCAGCCCCCTTCCGTCCCTCTCTTAGCTCATCTTCAAAGACGGTGGTTCTACCGCATAAACCTTCTTCTATAATACGATAACCTTTTTCATATAAATGTTGTTCTAAAAGACCTGTCCATCTGGTATCACGTCCATATCTCTCTTTTGTGCCAGGAATTAAACCGTAAGTATTTGAATCGCCAAAGCATAATATTTCTTTCATAGTAAACCTCCATTTGTCTAAAATAATGTAATTTGATATATGTAGTTGAAAATAATACTTTTTCTAATTTCCTACTATATTAATATGATTACTATGAAAAGTCAATATAAAATTAAAAATAATATTTAAAATAGCATTAAAACAAAATCTCTTCTTGCATATCTTATTTATCCAGAAAGGTATCTAATTTATCTAAAAGCGGTCTGTGTTCTGTCATATCTGAAATCCTATTTAAATTCACTGGAAGAATAAGAAACAGTAAGGTACTCTCCCGCATGGATGGTATCACTGGTCAACTGGTTCATATCTTTTACTTCTTCGATATAGGATGCATAATCGGCGTCATCACCGGCATATTGCTGGGCAATAGTCCAGAGAGTATCCCCTTTCTGTACTTCAATGCTGGTATAATATTTATAGGTATTTACCTCATTGGAAGCTTTGCTCTGTGAAGAAGCAAGCAGGTTGCTTCCTAAAATAACACCAAGGATGGTTAAAAGCACTGCCAGAAAAGAAATAATAAGATATCTTTGAATCTGGCACACATATGCTCTGTTTCTTCTTCCGTTTGCACGAATTGCCATCGTACGATTCGATGTATACTGAGTTCCATCCATATCTCTGCGTCTGTTGTCTATTTTATTTCCCCTTCCGTAGTATTCTTTATATTCGTTGTATCCATATACTCTATTATCACGATTCATTGTTCTATCTCCTTTCGAACGTCTGTTGCGAACATTTGTTTATATATGCATTATATATAGGGAACATTCGTTTGTCAAGAAGAAAGGCGAACAAATTTTCGGAATATGTGTTTGCTTTTTCTGTGAACATATGTTAGACTGAGAATATAAAAAGGAGGTAATGAGATGGCATACGGAAAAATCAGTTCAAAACAAAAGGAAATTCTTGAATATATTAAACAGGAAATTTTAAATAAAGGATACCCACCTGCTGTTCGTGAAATTTGTGAAGCAGTTAATCTGAAATCAACTTCTTCGGTTCATTCTCATCTGGAAACTCTTGAGAAGAATGGATATATCAGACGTGACCCTACGAAGCCAAGAGCAATTGAGATCATTGATGACAGCTTTAATTTAACCAGACGTGAGGTTGTTAATGTTCCTATGGTAGGAAGTGTTGCTGCAGGACAGCCGATTCTTGCAGTAGAAAATATTACCAGCTATTTTCCTATTCCGGCAGAGTTTATGCCAAATGCAGAAAGCTTTATGCTTCGAGTTAAGGGAGAAAGTATGATTAATGCAGGTATTTTCAACGGGGATAATGTTCTTGTAAAGCGTCAGTCTACTGCATCTAATGGTGATATTGTGGTTGCTCTTGTAGATGATTCTGCAACGGTTAAGACCTTTTATAAGGAGGATGGTTATTATCGTCTGCAGCCAGAAAATGATTCCATGGATCCAATTATTGTGAAAGAATGTTCTATTCTCGGAAAGGTATTCGGCGTATTCCGTTTCCTGGCTTAGTAATAATTTCAGGCTTATTAAGTAAGTATATTTTAAAAAGAAGGCGCTACCATACAGACTGTGTTTGTACGATAGTGCCTTCCTGATATGCACATCTTATTATATAACTTTTTATATATACCTTTTCATAATATACTTCTTAACTATATATTTCTTAAAGTTCTTCCGGGTCAATATCTTTTCCATCTCTCCAGATGCGCTCTAAATCGTAGAAGAGACGATCTTCTTTTGAGAAGATATGAATGATAATATCACTGTAGTCCATCAGAATCCAGCTGGAACGCTGATTTCCTTCAATCTGTTTTGCATGATAACCGGCTTTATATAACTGTTCATCTACGCTGTCCTGCATAGCCTGTAACTGGTTGGCATTGCTTCCACTGGCGATAATAAAATAATCTGCGATAACAGATATTTCACTGATATCAATAATACGGATATCTTCTGCCTTCTTTTCCGATAAAGCCTGATATGCAAGTTTCGCCATTTCTTTCGACTGTTTATTCATGAGAACCTCCTGTATAGTAATGATATGTTTCAAGTGTCATTGGATCGATATTTTTATCATTTTTACTGCCATTGAGATAATGAATAGTATCACATAAAATCATTTTCAGTGCTTCATCTAAATCTTCAAAGGCTGTTTTTCTGATTTCTTTTAGGTTTGCTGCTTTATCCCGTTTTGGTTCGATATAATCAGCAATAAATACGATTTTATCCAGTGTATTCATTGCCGGTGCCCCGGTGGTATGAACAGAAATTGCATGAAGAATCTCTTCGTCCTCTACTTCATATAATACTCTGGCAAGAAATGCACCGACTTTAGCATGAAGTAAAAAAGGATTATCCTTTTCCACCTGCGTGACAGGAATGTTATTCTTCACACAGATTTTTAATTTCTTTTCGTTTGGAATACATTTGGCACAATCGTGAAGCAGACCTGCAAGCTGAGCCTTTTCCATATCATAACCATTTGCCATGGCAAGACAGGCTGAAGTATACATGACCCCTAAAGTATGCTCGTAACGGTCTTTATCCAATTCCTTTTTTAATGTTTTTTTTATCTTATTTAATCTTTCGTTCATTGGTGTCTGACCTTCATCCTCCTGATATAAACACTGATGGGCAATATATTCTTCCACTTCCGGTGTGACAAGATAACGTATCGGTTCCCCTTTTGCTACCCGCTCCCGGATATTATGAGAAGAAACGGAAACATTTGGTGTGATAATCGGCCTTATATCTGCCTCATAGAGCCGCTTTAACTCTGCAGCCTTATTCTTTATCCGGTTCATATCCAAATCATCTCTGATGGCAACTAAAAGCGTTGCAAGACGGCAAATTTCTGCCGGCTCCATCCATTTATCCAGATAATCAAGGGAATCTGCTCCCATAATGAAATAGAGTTCCCAGTCCGGATAGGTCCGATGAAGCTCCTGCAGCGTCAGATACGTATAACTGGTGCGGGCTGCATTAATCTCCATGGCCGAAAAATAAAAATCCGGATTATTTTTAATCGACAGGCGAATCATTTCCAGCCGGTGGGCAGACTGTTCAATCTCTTTATCATCCTTATGAGGCGAATGTCCCGTTGGAATAAAAAGAATCTGGTCTAAATGATATTGTGTTACCGCATTCTGTGCAATAATCAGATGCCCGATATGAATCGGATCAAAGGTTCCGCCAATAATTCCAATACGCACTTTCTTCAATCTTCTACCACCCTTCCAAGGTATAAAAGCTTTCGTTTATAACAATTCAATCTTTGGATGTTTCTTTGATTTACGGTAAAGAACGATTTTTTTACCAGTTACCGCAACCACCTGTGCATGCGTACGCTCTGCAATCATTTCGCCTAATTTGCGAGGATCATCTGCACAGTTTTTTAATACAGAAATCTTGATTAATTCCCGTTTTTCAATAGCATCATCTATTGCAGAAATAATTTCCGGTGTAAGAGATGCCTTTCCAATCTGGATAATTGGATTTATCGTACTTGCCATTCCTCTTAAATGGGAACGCTGCTTACTCGTTAATTCCATAATGATTTACTCCTTATAATAATCGAATTCAAGTCCATACATACGGACTGTATCACCTTCCTGAATACCCTTTGCCTCTAATTCCTTTAAGATACCCTGTTCTTTTAAGAATTTCTGGAAGAAAAGGAAACCTTTCTCAGAATCAATATTGGTGTAACCCAGCATTTTATCAATCTTAGGACCTTCTACAACATAAGCACCATCTTTCGGATCAACCTCAATGGTATAAGGTTCACCCTCTAATGCTCTCGAATCCGGGAAGAATTCCTGCTCATAGATAACCGGTGTATCGTCCATTTCATCTAAAAGACTCTTCACATAAAACATTAACTCACGTACACCCTGACGGCTGACCGCAGAAATTGGAAATACTTTAATGCCGGATGGTTCAAAGGTTTCTTTTAATTTCTCAATTATTTCATTATTGCCTTCATAAATAGCATCAATTTTATTGGCTGCAATAACCTGAGGTTTCTTTAACAATTCAGGGTTAAAGGATTCCAGCTCCTGATTGATGGCATGAATATCTGCAATCGGATCTCTGCCTTCTGTTCCGGCAGCATCCACGACATGAATGATAACCTTGGTTCGCTCTATATGCTTTAAGAATTCATGTCCAAGACCGATTCCTTCGGATGCCCCTTCAATCAGTCCCGGAATATCAGCCATGACAAATCCGGCACCTTCGCCTAAATCAACGACACCAAGAATCGGATTTAAAGTTGTAAAATGATAATTTGCAATCTTTGGTGTTGCATTGGTGGAACAGGATAATAAAGTTGATTTTCCCACATTTGGGAAGCCGACTAAACCAACATCAGCAATTACTTTAAGTTCCAGTCGAACTTCAAGTTCCAATGCTTCCTGCCCCGGCTGTGCATATTTCGGTGCCTGCATGGAAGAGGTTGCAAAATGCTGATTGCCAAGTCCACCCTTTCCACCGGTTAAAATAATCTGTCTTTTATTCTCACCGGACATATCTGCAATTACCTTATCGGTAGCTGCATCACGGATAATGGTTCCGGCAGGAACATGGATGACAAGGTCTTCACCCTTTTTTCCGTGGCAGTTTCGTTTTTTTCCTTCTTCTCCGTTTTCTGCAGCCCATTTGTGTTTATGACGGAAATCATTTAATGTATTCATGCTGTCATCTACTTCAAAGATGATATCGCCACCTTTTCCACCATCGCCACCGTCCGGGCCGCCATCCGGAACATATTTTTCACGGCGGAAGCTCACATGACCGTTGCCGCCTTTTCCTGATTTTATAATAATTTTTGCACTATCGGCAAACATAATTTTCTACCTCATTATTGATTGTGATTAAATATCAGTTACTGTAATCAAATGATACTTTAATTGTTTCTAAATTACTTCAAGTTAAAATATAGTTTCCTATAAGTGAAAATAGACCCGGCGCTTTCGTGTCGGGTCTATCATGCATCTTATTCGTTTGTTGCTACTGGATAAACAGAAGCCTGTTTCTTATCTCTGCCTTTTCTTTCAAATCTAAGAATACCGTCTGTTAATGCGAATAAAGTATCATCTCCGCCGATACCAACGTTAACGCCTGGATGAATCTTTGTTCCACGCTGTCTGTATAAAATGTTACCAGCCTTAACGAACTGTCCGTCTGCTCTTTTTGCACCTAATCTCTTGGATTCAGAATCTCTACCGTTCTTAGTAGAACCAACTCCCTTTTTATGAGCAAAAAACTGAAGGTTCATATTCAACATGTTCTACACCTCCTTGAAGTTTAAAATGATGTAATCATTTCCATAATTGTTTTGTATTCCCTGTAAGCCTAAAACCATTGTGTCCAAAAGTAACTTTGCATCATGTCCTGCCGGCTGCTCAAAAGATACGGAAATCAATCCGGTCTCTTCGTCCTGATTGGTCTTGAACTGTTCTTTTGTGAACATTCCAAGGGCATTGATTGTATTAATCACAAGAACCGAAATTCCTGCACATACAATATCCTCTCCGGCATCTGCATATTCAGCATGTCCGACACAGGAAAAAGCAAGATACTCTTGTTTCTGGTTTCGAAAAATCGTTATCTTTGTCATAACAATTTCCTATCGATTACGCATTAATTTTTTCGATTTTCACCTGTGTGAACGCCTGTCTATGACCGTTCTTCTTGTGATAGCCAGTTTTTCTCTTATACTTGTAAACGATGACTTTCTTAGCTCTGCCTTCTTTTACTACAGAAGCTTCTACAGTTGCGTTAGCTGCGTCTGCACCAACTTTTAATCCGTTGTCAGATACTGCTAAAACCTGATCGAAAGTTACTTTCTCACCAGCATCAACACCAAGCTTTTCAATGGTAATGATATCGCCTTCAGATACTTTGTACTGTTTACCACCTGTTGCTATAATTGCGTACATATGGCACCTCC
>ERZ824575.651-NODE-651-length-41762-cov-20.386458_pt1 | contig 41762 bp, 43 predicted proteins | sample MGYA00519470_ERZ824575 | MGnify/ENA primary metagenome ERZ824575 (study PRJEB31778, sample SAMEA3449170) | human gut metagenome | biome: human gut; feature: human-associated habitat; material: faeces | place: United Kingdom | collected 2010/2012 ... | reverse complement strand
GGATTTCTCTTTCTTTTTCTACTCTCTCAGTAGGTACTGAATCTTTATCTAAATATAGTGGTCTCATGGCTGCTATTTGCATTGCTACATCCTTAGCAACTTCTTCGTCTGTTCCTTCTAGAACTGCTAATGTAACAATTTTTCCACCCATATGTGAATAAGTTCCGAATACTTGATTATCTTCTTTTTCTACTAATTCAAATCTTCTGAATGATAATTTTTCTCCAATTGTAGCAGTTTTATCTACTATTATATTTTCAATTGTGCTACCATTTACTTCTAATCTGTTTGCTTCTTCTACTGTTTTTACATTACTATTTAGTATTGCTGTAGCAATTAAATCAACTAATCCTGTGAACTCTGGATTTTTTGCAACAAAGTCTGTTTCTGAATTAATTTCAACGATGACTGCTTTATTTCCTTCTACTAATGCTTTTGCTAGTCCCTCCGCTGCTATTCTTGTTTGCTTTTTAGCAGCTTTTGAGATTCCTTTTTCTCTAAGCCAAGTAATTGCTTCTTCCATATTACCATTTGTTTCGGTAAGGGCTTTTTTGCAATCTAGCATTCCTGCTCCTGTTGATTCTCTTAATTCTTTTACCATATTTGCAGTAATCATAGTATTCCTCCTTATTTTAATTTTTCGATTAATTCTTCTTTTTTCATCTTAGAGTATCCTTTAATTTCTTTTTTCTTTGCAAGATCTCTAAGTTCTGTTACTGTTAAAATATTTAAATCTAATTCTGGCTTTTCTTTTTTTACTTCTTCTTTTACAGTAACTTTGGCTTCTTCTTTATTTTCTTTTACTTCTTTTTTATCTTTCTTTGTAAAAGTTTTTTCTTTAGTTTGTTTTTTATCATCTTCACTTACATAATCTACAATTGTACCACCATTTGCTTCAATTATTGCATTAGTTAAAGCACCTAGTACTACTTTTATACTTCTTACAGCATCATCATTTCCTGGAAGTACATAATCTACATCGTCTGGATCACAGTTAGTGTCAATTAGACCAAATACTGGAATACCTAATTTTTTAGCTTCTCTTATTGCATTATATTCTTTAGTTGAATCTACAATAATGATTGCTTGTGGTAATTTAGTCATTTCTCTAATACCACATAAGTTTTTATTTAATTTTTCGTATTCTTTCTTAAGTCCTACTACTTCTTTCTTAGGTAATCTATCAAATGTACCATCTTTTTCCATTTTTTCGATTTCTTCTAGACGATTTACTCTTCTTCTGATAGTTTTGAAGTTTGTTAATGTTCCTCCTAACCATCTTTCAGTCATGTAATACATGTTACTTCTTTCTGCTTCTTCTTTACATACTTCTTGGGCTTGTTTTTTAGTTCCTACATATAGAACTTTACCTCCTTCTGCTGCTATTTTATTTAATGCTTCATATGCTTCTTCCATTTTAGCAACAGTTTTTTGTAAGTCAATGATATAAATATCATCTCTAGAGTTATAAATATACTCTTTCATTTTAGGATTCCATCTTTTAGTTTGATGACCAAAGTGAACTCCTGCTTCTAACAAATAGCTCATAGATACTACTGTCATATTAAACACTCTCCTTTCGTTTTGCTTCCAAATATCTCTTTTTTAATATCCACCTATTAGGCACTGGGATTATTAAATCAATATTTGTGTATATTTTTTGAAAAGCCATTTATATAGTACCATATTATGCTAAATAAGTAAATATTTTTCATGAATTTTATAACAAAAGTGCTATGACAGAGACCTTAGGCTCTGTCATACCCTGAAAGACTTATTTTATATAAGGCTGTAAGGGTAAAAGAAAAAGAGATAACTCTCTACTTCTTTAATATAAATGATTTTAATATAATATTATTATTGCCATCTTTTGTATATGATATTATACCATCACTAGTTTCTTTATCTAGAATATCTGCTAGTCTAGTACTATAAGTAGCTTTAACACTTGCTATATATTCTCCTTTCTTATATTCTACTTTATCACTAGTAATCATTGATACATATACACCATTACTACCAGGATGTCTATTATCAAAGTAAACATAATCTTTATCATACTTAGTATTACCCATTTTGCCTTTAGTTATTTTAAAATCTTCTCCTAGTAATTCTTTATAGTATTTATTAAATATCTTGTAATCTAAATATGCTAAAGTAAAATCACTAGTAGGAGTATCTTCTACTACAGACTGGTCTCCTGCTGATAAAACTGTAAAACTATCTATATTATCTTGATAACTTAATATATATTCCATAACAAATAATTGTCTATTTTCATATTTTTCTAGGTAATTATAATTATATTTAGGACTATATTTACCATTATCATCTTGACTATCAATACCTTCTTTTACTATTAACCAACCAAGAGGAGAACCTATTTTAGATAAATGATTGTTGATATCTTTTAGTTCTTTTTCTTCATCTATTTCTATTTTATTATCTTCTTTTATTAATATTTTATCTGTTACTATGTAACCCGCTACTAAGAAGCATATTATGCCTATTATTATACAAAAAATATTTAACTTTTTCATTTTTTATCACCTACTATAAGTATAACATATAATTAAAAAAAATTAACCTAAATTTGGTTAATTTTATTATTTTATTTTTCTTGCTTCTAAATAGAATCTCTTATCATAACTATGTCCCATAGAGAATGTTTTTCTTGGTAAGGCACCATCTAATATTACAGTTCTAAATAATTCTTCTTTAGGCATTGCTTCAAATAGAATGGCTACATTATTTTCTTCTTTGCCCATACCTCTAGTTGTTTCATCGCCATGAATATAATCTAGTTTTCCTTCATGATCTTTTAGGTATTCATCTAAGAACATTTGAATAGAACCTACTGCTATATTAGATTTGGGATTACTAATATATAATTTTTTATCAAAATCTTTTGTTACCAATTCAAAGTATTCCCCTTTTCCTTCTTCATTGATATCATAATATTTATTTAATTCTTCAATTAAGTTATTTACATCTGTATTAAATATTACTCTATGTATTGGTTCAAATTCTAAAGCTTTACTATGTAAGTTTACTATTTCTACTAAGGCATATCTAGCTGGATTATTTAAATATTCTTCTTTGCTCATAGTTTTCTTTAAGTTTTCATAATTTGCTTTAGCGGTTGCTAATGAATGATTTCCATCTCCCATTGCAAATAGTAGTATTCCTTTATCTTTAACATTATATTTCTTTTCAAAGTAATCTTTATCCATAAGGCCTTCTAATCCTTTTTCAATATCTTTAATTACTTCATCAGATAAGTTATAACCTTTAATGTGACCTCCATTTTCCATTAGGTCAAAGTCGTAAACGATATCTTTAGCTGTTACTTTGTTTTTTAAACTTTCGATAATATTTTTCTTTTCATCATCTATTAAAATCATTATATGTGGTAATTCTAAGGGAGCATTTTCTCTTACTTTTAGTCTTGGTGGTATTCTTTCAATTACGGTTTTTTCAGTTGCTCTTATTAGTGTTTGAGAACCTTTTTCATAAGAATAGTCTTCTAAGTCAACCATTCCCATTAATCCTTCTCTTACTTTACCATCACTTTGTTTTCTTTCTAGATAAATCATGGTATTTGGATATTCTTGGAAAATATTTTCTTTTAAATAGTCTTCCATTGTTAAATTTATCTTTTTGATTCTTTCTTCAACATTTTCTTCTTCTAAATATAATTCTGGTAAGATTAGATTTAGAGTTGATGGTGAAGAACCTACTATACTCTCTACTTCTTTCCAATATTCTGGTTCACTTGTATATTGGTCACAAGCTACTACTGACCATTTGGTCATGTCTACATCTTTTGGTAATAAGATGTTTGCTCTTTTAAATGGTAACATTTCTGCACTCTCCTTTTCTTTAATTATATATTAGCAGATATTTTATTTATTGTAAATATTTATTTGTTATTTAAGATGTCTTTTATTATTTCTCTTTCATCTAAATGTTCTCTTACACCATTTATTTCACGATATGTCTCATGACCTTTTCCTAACAAAAGAATTATGTCTCCTTCTTTTGCATTATCAATAGCATATTTTATAGCATCCTTACGACTTGGTATTTTTATGTATTTTCCGGATGTTTTCTTTAAGCCTATTTCGATATCATTCATGATATCATTTATATCTTCATATCTAGAATTATCTTCAGTTACTATGGTAAAGTCTGCTAGTCTTCCGGATATTTCTCCCATGTCATAGCGACGTTCTTTACTTCTATTTCCACCACAGCCAAATAAACTTACTATTCTTTTTGGATTATACGCTCTCATAGTCTCTAGTATACTTTGCATTGATACTCCATTATGGGCGTAATCTATTATAACACTATATTTACTAGATACTGGTACTATTTCTACTCTTCCTTTTACTGCTACTTTTGATAGGGCTTTTTTAATATTTTCTACTTTGCACCCTATTAGATATGTTGTTAAAATAGCACTAGAAGCATTATAGGCTGAGAATTCTCCTGGTGTATTTACTAGAAAAGTATCTTCTATGATTCCTTTAGTATTTAGTTCTAGTCCTATAAAATGTTCTTTTCTTAATAATTTGATATTATCTATTAAAAGATTAGCTTCTTTATTTTTACCAAAGGTATGTATATCACAAGTACTATTTTTTATCATATCTTCATAGTGGATATCATCAATGTTTAGTATACCATGTTTGCATTTTTGGAATAATAGGCTTTTACTATAAATATAGTCTTCCATATTCTCATGTTCACCATCACCGATATGGTCTTTGGTTAAGTTAGTAAATACTCCATAATCAAAGGAAAGGCCCTCTACTCTTCCTACTTTTAAAGCTTGAGATGATACTTCCATAATGGCATATTCTACTTTATCATCTACCATTTCTTTTAGATATTTTTGTATATCATAACTTTCAGGAGTTGTATTTACAGTATCGTAATGAGTGTTTCCGATAAATACTCCCATTGTACCTATAACTCCAGTCTTGTGACCATCTTCTTCAAGAATATTCTTAATCATCCATGATGTTGTTGTTTTACCTTTGGTTCCTGTTATTCCTATCATAGTTAATTTACTAGCAGGATTATCAAAATAGTTTATGGCTAATAATGATAAATTCTTTCTAGTATTTGGTAATTTTACTACAGTTACATCTTCAGGTACTTCAACATCTTTTTCGATAATGATTGTTGTTGCTCCTTTTTCAATAGCGGATTTTATATAATCATGACCATCTACTTGAGTTCCTGATAAGCATATAAAAGCTGAACCATTAGTTACTTTTCTGGAATCATAGTATAATCCTGATACTTCGGTATCTAGACTTCCTTTTATTAATTTATAATCAATGTTATTTAATATTTTTTCTAATTTCATTGTTTCACCTCTCTAATTTATTATATTACTTTTTGAATATTTTTTAAAGTTTTTTATTCCACAGCTAAACAAGAAATCCACAATTAATTAATAAAATAGGAACTTTAAATTCCTATTCTATAACTATATTTTCTGCTTTTAATTCATCTTTAAATATTTCTTTAAAGTTTACTAATTCTTTTTTTATTACATCTGGATATACGGCTTTGGTTGTTCTTACAGCATCGTATATATTTTTAAAATCTATTGTTTTACGATCTTCATATATAGCATTAGAGAAACATTGTCTTAATATTACTAAAGCTATATCAGGATATCTAGATGATATTTCATATACTCTTTTAAATTCTGTTGTCATATTTACAATGAATTTCATTATTTTTTCCTTAATAAAATCGGTATAAGGAAGAATTACTCCTGTTTGTTTTTCTAATTTGGGTAATGTTTTTAAAAGAATTTCTACGGTCATTTCTTCAGTTGGTTCTGATACATCTACTTTTTCAAATCTTCTTAAGAAGGCTTTATCACGCATGATATATTTTTCATATTCATATGTTGTAGTAGCACCGATCATTTTAATTGTTCCACGACTTAGTCCTTCTTTAAACATATTGGCTAGGTCTAAGGCTCCTGCTGCATCATTACCTATTAATGTATGTATTTCGTCAATAAATAAAATTACTTTCTCTTTTTGTTTTAATTCTTCTACTAATTTAAGGACTCTATTTTCTTCACCATCATTGGTTAATAATGCTGTTGTATTGACACGATATATAGTATAACCATCTAAGGCTTTTGGTACTTCATGCCTTTGAATACGATAAGCTAGGCCCTCAACTATAGCGGTTTTACCAATACCTGGCTTACCTACTAGTACAGCTGATTTTTCTGGTGTTAGTAGTACTAAAATTAATTTTTTTATTTCTTCATCCCTTGCTATAGCAGGATTTGTTATGTATTCTACTTCAGTTAAATTATCTGAAAATCTTTCTAATATACTTTCCATTTATTTGCCTCCTAGTGAGAGAAGGATTAATATTAATCCACTTACCATTATGCCAGATAGAAAGATGGCATCTAAAAAACCACCGTTTGTTCTTTTTTTATAATCATAATACATTTTATATTTTCGATTTGTCATGGTATTCTCCTACAATATATTTTTTATATCTTTCTTTAATTTTTCATCTTTAATATTCGCTAATAGTGTATTTAACTCTTGTGACTTTTGATATAATTTTAATTTTTCTTCATAAAAATATAATTTATTTTCTATTGACTTTATACTTTTATGAATAGCATTTCTACTTACATTTTCATTTTCACTTATTTCTCCTAATGATAAATTATTAAAATAATAATCTTCAAAATGTTCTTTTTGTTTATCACTTAATAGTTCACTATAGAAGTCATATAATATTATTAAATGTTCTCTTTTTTCCATTAAATTATTTTTACTAATGTATATATTACTTCAATAACTATTAGTAATACTCCTAATCCAAATAGTATATATACCATTTTTTTCTTTGATTCATCTTCAATGTAATAGTAGCAAATGCAAAATAAGAATAAAGCAAATAATATTAGTGTTGCTGGTAAAAAGACAACATTTATTATGGAAAGGACTAATAATACTAGGAATATAACTCCTACTATTAAAGATATTATTAGTTCTACTTTTTTTAATCTTTCAGCGTCTACTAATTTATATTTCTCTTCTTTCTTCTTTTTTATTTTTGATGTTTTTTCTTCTTTTTTCATTTTTTTATCTCCCTTTCTATTTCTTATAAATCTTTAAATAAACCATAAATATACTTTTCAATATCAAAGGCTTCTAAATCATCTTCTTGTTCTCCTAGTCCTACATATTTTACTGGTATATTTACTTCTTCTTTAATAGCAAGAACTATGCCACCTTTAGCTGTTCCATCTAATTTGGTTAAGACTATTCCTGTTATATCTGTTACTTCACTAAAGGCTTTGGCTTGTGATATTCCGTTTTGCCCTGAAGTAGCATCTACTACTAAAAGTGTTTCATGTGGAGCATTAGGAATCAGTTTTTTTATTACGGAATTCATTTTGGATAATTCATTCATTAAGTTTACTTTATTTTGAAGTCTTCCTGCTGTATCTATTAGGATTACATCATAATTTTCTTTTATTCCTTTGTCAACGCCATCATATACTGCCGCTGATGGATCTTTTGATTTAGTACTAACAACATCAATATTGGTTCTTTTTCCCCATTCTTCTATTTGTTCGATGGCACCTGCTCTAAAGGTATCCCCCGCTACTAATAGAACTTTTTTGCCTTCTTTTTTTAATTTATTGGCAATTTTTCCGATGCTTGTTGTTTTTCCAACTCCATTAACACCAATAAAGAGAATTACGGTTGGCCCTTCTTCACTATAATTTATTTTACTTTTTAAAACGCCATTATTTACATACATTATTAATAGTTCATCAATTATTATTTCTTTTAGAGTTTCACTATCCTTTATATTTTCTTCCTTTACTCTTTTCTTTAATTTATCAACAAATTTTACAACTGTATTTACACCAATATCTGCCATTATTAGAATATTTTCTAATTCCTCAAAATAATCATCATCAATATTCTTATACTTCTTGGATAACTTAGCTAATTCAGTTGAAAATTCTTTTCTTGTTTTAGTAAGTCCTTCTTCATATTTTGCTGCCTCTTTGTCTTTTAAAAAGACATTTTTTATCTTATTAAATAATCCCATGCTTTTTTACCTCCTGTTAATTATCTATATACATTATAACATTTTTATGTATAAAAATAAAGAAAAATTAAACATCTATTTTAGATATTTAATTTAAAATACTGTTTAATTCTTCTATTTGTTTATTTAATTCTTCAATATTACAACCATTTATCTTCTTCTTATCTGATATATTATATTTTTCTTTTATTCTGAGTATTCTAGTCACTGATTTGTCGATATCTTCTTCTTTTATTTTACCTGTTTTTACCATTTTTATTACTTTATTTATTACTTTGTAATCATCCTTACGATATTTAAATAGGATAATATCTGCTCCCGATGTAAAAGCTTTCTTTAATGAAACACTTTTATATAATAAATCAACTGGTTTCATTCTTATATCATCAGTTATTACTAAATTGTCATAATGAAGTTTTTCTCTTAAATATTCTTTTATTAATTTTTTTGATAAGGATGAGGGTAATCCTTGGGTTAGTTTTCTTATAACTATGTGACTTATCATTATACCATCACAACCATTATCTATTGCTTCTTTGAATGGTAATATATGCTTATTTAATACTTCTTTATAATTAAAAGTATATGGTAATAATATGTGAGAATCTTTTTTTGTTATTCCATGTCCTGGAAAATGCTTAATAATAGAAATTACATTATTTTTTTGCATTTCTTCCATATATAGTATTCCATATTCTTTTACTATATCAACATTATCAGAAAAGCATCTATCTTTTATAACTTTACTTGATGAATTGTTATCGATATCTAAATCTGGAGCAAAATTCATATTGATACCAGTATTATATAACATTTTGGATATTATTTCAGAATGTTTTTTTATTAATTTCTTGTCTTCTAACTTAGAAAACTTATTAATACTTTTTAAATTTTTTATTTCTGATGGCATTCTGTTTACGCGACCGCCTTCTTCATCTACCGCTACGAATAAGGGTATTTTATTTTCTTTATTAGCTTCTTTTAATTTATTGATTAAAGTTAACATTTCACTATAAGAGGAATAATTTTTTTTATAAAGAATTACTCCTCCTATTTGATTGTTTTTGATTAATTCTAAAATTCCTTCTGTATTGGAACTGTTTATTCCAAACATAAACATTTGACCAATTTTTTCTTCTAATGTTAATTTTTCTAGCATAATTATACTCCTTTAGAGAAAACAGAAAAGACTATTTAGCCTCTTCTGTGCATCTTGTTTCTCTTATTACTGTTACTTTTATAGTACCAGGATATTTTAATTCATTTTCTATTTTTTCTTTGATTTCTCTAGCTATTTGATATGCTGTTAAATCGTCTACTTCTTCAGGTTTTACCATTACACGAAGTTCTCTACCAGCTTGAACGGCATATGCTTTTTCGACACCGGAAACATCATTTCCTATTGCTTCTAATTCTTCTAATCTTTGAATATAATTTTCTGAAGAATCATTTCTAGCACCTGGGCGTGATGCTGAGATTGAATCTGCTATTGAAACAATAGACGCTATAATGCTTGTTGGTGGTACATCTCCATGATGGGAAGCTATAGAATTTATAACAACCTCATCTTCACCATATTTTTTAGCTAGATCAGCACCAATTTTTACATGGCTTCCTTCCATTTCAAAATCAATTGCTTTTCCAATATCATGAAGTAAACCTGCTCTTTTAGCAAGATTGACATTTTCTCCTAATTCACCTGCTAATATGCCGGATAAATTAGCAACCTCCATAGAGTGCTTTAAGGCATTTTGTCCATAGCTACTTCTAAAGTGTAACTTTCCTACTATTTCTACTAATTCAGGATCCATTTTAGATAATCCAAGTTTATATAAAGCATTTTTACCATACTCTTTAATAGCAGTTCTTACGTCTGCACATGTCTTAGCATATAATTCCTCTATTCTAGCCGGATGAATTCTGCCATCTTTAATTAATGTTTCTAGAGTAAGTCTTGCTATTTCTCTTCTTAATGGATCAAAACTTGAGATTACAATAGCTTCTGGAGTATCGTCAATTATTAAATCAACACCTGTTACTGATTCTATTGTTCTAATATTTCTTCCTTCTCTACCAATTAATCTACCTTTCATTTCATCATTAGGTAATGCTATTACAGATACTGTTTGTTCACTAGTAATATCTGCTGAATATTTTTGCATTGTGCCTACTAGCAATTCTTTACTCTTTTCATCAACTTCTAATTTGGCTTCAGCCTCTTTTTCTTTGATATATGCTGTTATTTCTTTTGACATTTTTTCTTCAACGATTTTCATTATTTCAGTTTTTGCTTGTTCTTTGCTGTATTTACTTATTTTTTCTAATTCTTCTAGTTCTTGTTTCTTAATCTGTTCCATTTCTTCTTTTGCATCTTGAATTTTTTGCTGTTTTTCTAATAAATTATTTTCTCTTTCCTCTAGAGAATTTTCTCTATTTTGCATTGCTAAATCACGGCGATCAATATTATTTTCTCTTTGAAGAAGTCTTTCTTCTTGCTCTTTTATTTCGCCTTTTTTCTCTTTTATTTCTTTATCCGCTTCAATTTTTAATTTATGTATTTCTTCTTTAGTTTCAAATAAAGATTCTCTTTTAATTTTATCTGCATCTTTCTTTGCTTTTTCGATTATTGAATCTGCTTCTTTTTCTTGATTTTTTTTCTTTAAAATATTTATAACTATAATGCTAACTAGTCCAACAATTAATCCAAGAACAAATAGTAAAATGGAGAAAACTGTTTCATTCATCTGAACACCTCCATTCTTTAATTATATATTATAGAAAAAATTATTAATTTTAATTTAAACTATACAATTTAATTGTATCTTAGTTTTACAATGTTGTCAAGCAAATTTTAATTTTAAAATGATTCGAATAAACCATAAGCAAAAAAGACTATTTCTAGTCTACTACTTTGTATTATGTTTAGAAGAATCAATTATAAAACTATTAACAATTTCAGGTGGTATTCTATATTCGGATATTTTTTCTGGTAAAGGCTTGACATTATCAGTTGGATCATCAGGGAGAACTACTTTTGGTGTATAAAATTGACAATATTCATTTTTTCCCAATCCTGCGCAACACAAAACAATGCCATCATTCTTACTATTAGATTTATAAATAGATGTCTCTAAAGTGCTATCAAAAAAATAATATTCTCCATCAAGTTCAACAATATTTGATGCATGTATTCCACCAGTATCATTAGATATTAATCCAACAACTTCAGATTTTACCCCGACTTTTTCTAATACTTTCTTAAACATTAGTGCATTACTTGTACAGACACCACTATGCAATACTACAGCATTATATAAATCTAAAATTACTATTTCTTCTGGTTTGTAACCTTCTTTTTTCTTCATTATGTCTTCATCATAAGTATTATGTTCAACTATATATTTTTGAACAAGGCAACAATTTCTTAATTGGTCCATGACATCATTAGATTCTTGTAAATCTAATTGTTTAATTATTTTATCGATTGCTTTATTTATTTCATATTTTATTTGTTCTATTGAAACACTATTACTTACTACACTATCAAACAAAGATGGAACCATAGAAGAAATTTCACCATTTTCATCCATTATTTCATATAAATCCTCACCATTTGCTCCTTTTCTATCAACATATTTTTTTAAAATTTTTCCAGTACCATTGCCAGGTAAAGCAAATGACTTTATTGTACTTCCCACTTCTAACATAATAATTCTCCTTTGAAAACTTCTATTATTTAAAATTCTATTTTTTAAGGTAATAATATAATTACTGAAAACTTTTTTTCTTGAAACAATTATATTATCAACGTAGCAAGTATATCATATGTTAGCATAAAAGTAAATGCTATTTAAAGAAAAAACGATAAAACGTTTGGTCTTATCATTTTAGTCATCACTAAAGAAATCATCAAAGAAATCATCATCATTAGTATTATCTTGATACATATTTGATATAGTTTCTGTTTTTACTGGTGTTTGCTCAACATTTGTTGGTGTTTGCTCAACAGCAGGTGCAGTAGGCACTTCTTTATGTACTTCTTCTGAAGGAACATCTACTACTTGATTTGTTTTATTTGAAACTAGTTCTTCAAATGGTGAATTTTTCTTTTCTTCTACTTCTTTAGTTTGTTCCTCTTCTTTTTCTATTTCTGCTATTTTAGCATCTATTTTCTTAACCAAGTCATCTATATTAAAACTTGTATCTGAAGCTTCTGAACTATCATTAGCACCCATAAATGGTGGCAATCCTCCACTAAATGGATTAGACATTCCCATAAATGGATTTGGTGCTCCAAATGGAGTTGCACCAGTTGCTCCTGGGAATGGGTTGCCTCCCATGGCTTCCATCTTTTCTTTTTTCTTTTCCTTAACAAATTCTCTTATGTCGAATAATTCTAATTCTTTCTTTTGACGTGCTGGTGGAACTGATTTAGGATATGTTCTACCCCAATCTACCTCAAAGTCTGTTTGGAATCTAGTTTTATATGGAAACATTCTTCTTCTTAAAACTATGATTTCAAATTTATTTAATCTTTGTAAATCACTTACTGTAACAAGTGGTGTCGAAGCAGTCTTTTCTTTTTCTTTAGACTTTACTTCACCACACATTTTACTTATTTCTTCTAGGGCTGCTATTTCACTACTTATTAAATATACTAAGTTACAGTTACCACGAATGGTATCACCATTTTCTTTACCATATACTTGAGTTAATTGAGCAAAGTTCTGAATTATAAATGTAAATCTTATTAATCTACTTCTTGCTGCTGTTACCATAGTAGTTACATCTTTTAAAGGGGGCATATTAGCAAACTCATCTAGAATGAAATTAGTTCTAAATGGTAACTTTCCACCACTTTCTTGGGCAACATCTATTAGAGTTTCATAACATTGTTTGATAAATATAGTAGCAAGTGGATGTAATGTTTTCTTTTCATCCTGAACAATTAAAAAAACAGCAGTTTTATTTCTTCCAATATTTCGCATATCAAAATCACTATAAGATAACATTTCAGATAAGTTTTCTCTAGAAGAGAATAATTTAATTTTTTGCTTAAATGTAGCTATAATACCTTGCTTTGTTTCGTCAGCAGTAAATACTGTACCAGAAGCATTTATATATGCTGGTTTTGATGGATCTTTACCATTAAAGTATTCTTTAATGTAATTGTTGTTTGGTCCACCAAATCTTTCTTCTCCTAAACTACACATTAAATTCAAACTATTTAAGTTTACTTGTTCTGGAGTTCCATCTTCAAATAAACCTAGGGCTAATCCGGTAAAGTAATCGGCAGCAGTTTTTTCCCAAAATGGGTCACCGCTATTTTTTTCTTCATATAATATATTTAACGCTAAATCATCTAATAATTCTATTGCTTTATCAGTATTTCCTTCTTTATATAATTGATATGGTAAACTCATTGGATTCCATGCATTACCATGCTGTGGATCTCTAAAGTTTAATGTTATTATATTATATCCTTCAGCTTTTAAAAGTTCTGCTGTCTCTTCATATAATTCACCCTTAGGGTCAGTTAAAATCATTGATTCATTATGTTTAGCTAATAACTTTATCATTGGTTTTGCTACTATTACAGTTTTACCTGAACCAGTAGCACCCATTACTAAATAATGATCTTCACCATTATCTACCCACATTTTGCCTTTCTTACTATGTAAGGCTATACCAGCGGCATCTATTTTTTCATCTTTAATATTTACTTCTACTAAACCATTTTTGAATTCTCTATCAGTTGCCCATCTTGAATAACCTTTCTCTTTTTTTCCACCTATCGTAATACCAAAGCCTTTATCACGATCAAAGATATAGGATTTTACGGCCATAAAAATTCCTATTAGGGCTGCTAAAAATAAGAAAAATGTCATTCCTATATATCTTGGAGTAAAGGCTTTAAATGGTAAAAAACCATAAAACTTTCCTTCAGTTGCTATACTAGAGGCATTTAATACACCTATTGCACATAAATATAATAAAAATACACAAAAGGCTATAAATATTGTTAAATCTTTCTTTTCTACTTTTATTTTCATACACTTATCGTCCTCCAAAATTACTAACTTTATTATAGCATTAATAGTTTGAATTGTAAATGTTTTAGAATAAAAAAGAACATCTATTTTTCAAGATATTCTTTTATTTACTTAAGATTCACTTTCTTCATCATTCAAATAAAAATTAACCTTATAATTCATAATACCATTTTCTCTAAAAACATATCTATTACCATTCTTATCAATAACAGTATATATTCTCTTATCACCAACAGTCTCAAATAAACATTTATCTGCATCAGTTGTAATTTTATCAAAATTATTATTAATATAACTTTTAAATTTTTCTAAAGAATAATTTTTCTTAGTAGTATCATCAAGTAATTTATAAGCTTCCTCTATATCATAATTTAACTTATTAACATAATCAGATAAATATAATACACAAATCTTCTCCTTAGTAATTAAATCAGACTTAATAGTCCTATTATTACTATTACTATCTATATTAATTTTCTTAATACTATCAATAATCTTTTTGTAATCATCTTTATCAGAAAGAGGATATACAGCATAAGTAGAATTATCAAAATCCACTATTACAATTATTCTAAAATCATTATCAATAACATTAGTGGTATCAAAAGTCATTTCATTAAGTTTACCTTGAATATAATAAATATAATTATTTTTAACGCTAACATATTCAATCTTATTTACTTCAACTGAAGTATCAATAGAATATTCTTTTAAATAATCAAATAAATTATTAATAGTTATTCCTTTGCTATCAATATAATCAGAATATAAAACATCATATAATTTACTAGCATTATAAGTAGAAGAATATTCCAAATAATTATTAACATAATTAGTTATTGTAAAAAAATTATTATATTCATCAACAACTTCTAATTTTTCACTATTACTTTTCCTATTTAAAAACAAAACTAATCCTGTTATCAAAGTACAAATTATAATTATTACTACAAAAGTTCTAATATCATCTTTTTTCATCTTATCTCCTTAATTACAACCATTATTAATATAAGTTATTAATTCATTAGCAAATTTTTGCCTATTACCAGCCTTACATGGTCCCTCTCCAGGTCTCTCAAAATTCATGCAAAAATAATAAGTCGTATCATCAATAGTATGATTTTCCATTAAATAATTTCTTATTGTTGGATATCTATCATTTAATTCATATAATAAGTATTCAACTTGTGAATTAATCTTATTCCAATCATTACCATAAGTAGATTTTAAATTATCTTTTCTTCCAAAACACCACTGTGCAATACCCACACAATCAATTTCATTAACTAAACTAGGATTAAATGCTGAATTTTCACCCTTAAGATTACCCATAATACCCGCTATTGAATTATTAGAGTAACCAGCATTCTTTAAAGATAAACAAACAGCTTGTTGATTATCATTACCTCCAACATAGCCCTTATTATCTTTAGGTCTAGGATTCTCTTCAGAAACATAGTTAAGTCCATCTACTCTTTGACTATTTACCCTCACCTCAAAATGTAAATGTGTTCCAGTAGAACGACCACTGCTTCCCATTTTTCCTATAACTTGTCCTTGACCAACTTGATCACCAGCACTAACCGTAATACTATTTTCATATAAATGTGCATATAAAGAAATATTACCATCAGCATGTTGAATCATGACATAATTACCATATCCACCACCGCAAGATAAATCATTTCCCGATGATGAACAATTAACTTTATCATTCTTAGTAGGATAAATAACTGTACCACTTTGAACTGCTATAATATTTAAATTAGCCCCACCGTAAGAAGCAATATCCGTACCAGTATGATTACTTTTTTCTCCAGTAATAGGATGAATTCTACCACCAAAATAAGAAGTAATAACAGTATCAACTGGATCTCCTCCAGCAAATAAGGCTCCACCTACACTAGTAGTTTCATTACTACCAATAGGCCACCAATAACTAGTTGAAGAACTAATATAAGAATAATTACCACTACCACTTCCTGTAGTTCCTTCAGCTATTTCAATAATTCCTAAACTCATAAGAGGAGTTATTAAAACAACTAAAAAAATTATTAAGAAAAAGAAACTAATAGCAATACCAATTATTATTAGTTTAATCTTCAATGGTAAACTTTTCCATAACATTTTTGCTTTACTATTATTAGTTTCTTTTTCATCCATAATTCTCACCACCTAACAGCGATTATAAACCACCACCAGAGCCAAATGACTCTAATTCATCTTCAGTTACTATTACATTGATTTGCATTCTTCTATTACCACATACAAATAATGCTTCACCTTGACTAAATCTCTTTATTGATTCTTTTTCATTATCATTTAAATCTATTAGCATAGCTAAGTCTTCTACTGCTTGTTTCTTTAATCCCATTACTAAATAATAGGATGAATTGTCAAATATTGCTTTACCATGCATTAATATTCCATCTGCTACAAAGTCTGATGGTTGCTGTGTTATTATTATTGTACCAGTATTGTATTTTCTGGCTCTTCTTTGTACTTGAGCTAAGAATTCAGCACCTAATTCATTTTTTGCTCCTAATAAAACGTGGGCTTCATCTACTGATAAAACGGTATTTACATTAGGATTTAAACATAATCCCCAAGCAAACTTTAATACATTAAATAATAATGCATTTCTTATATTAGCATCAGAATTCATTAACTCTTTAATGTTAAATACTAGAAAATCACTTTCTGTATTTATTGATGTATGTCCATTAAAGTAGTATTTTAATTCTCTAACTAATGGTCTTAATTTTAATTCTAATCTTTCCATTACATCTCTTTCATGAGTTTTCTCAGTCATAGATGTTAATTTACTAGTTACTGTTATATAGACATCACTAAATGTTGGATAATCTTTTGATGTAAACTTAGAAAAGTCTGATGTAAATGTTATTCCAAATCTAGCATATGTATCTTGTACTACACCACTAAATAGGGCTAGTACATCTTCTTCTATATCAGGAGAATAGTATTTCATAAATGCTTTTAATGATTGCAATGTTTTATTTAAAACAGTATATCCTAAACCATTTTTAATTTCGTTTTCATCAGCATCCATGATTACTTCAAGTGGATTTACCATTCCGTATTCTCCACCTTTACCAAGATCTACAACATCACCGCCATACATCCTAGTCATTTCACTTATTTCACCTTCAGGATCTACTGCTACTATTTGGTAGCCATTTCGGATATGACTTCTAAGAATTAATTTAGCTGCTGTAGATTTACCACTACCTGATGTACCTAAAATAATCATATTAGCATTATTTCTATTGCTTTCTTTTTTTAATTGATACAAGAATTGATTAAATAATACTACACCACCAGAGAAATCTACACCAAGTAATGTTGATAATCCATCATCTTTAATACTATCAAAGATAAAAGGATACATAGCAGCCATTGTTGGAGATGGCATAGGAGTTCCTATTCTATCTTCAATTGGTTGCTTTTCAAATATAGGAAGTATTGATTTTAATACTCTTTCTTGTTCAAATCTTAATGGTACTGCTCTTAATTCCATAGCATCCATATAGTTTTTAATATTTACTTTTTTCATTTCAAGTTCTTCTCTAGTATTAGCAGTTATCATAATATGCATTTGAAAATCAAATGTCTTTGCTTGAGAAGCAGTAAACTGTTGAATAAAGTATTCTAATGAATCAACATCTTGTCTTATTCTTTCTTGAATAGTTCTATCTTTTTCTTGTTGATATCTACTTTTTAAATCTGATATTTCTTTATTTAACATTTTAGCAAGTACAGTAAATGGTACTGGTATATGTTTTATTACTAATTTAACACCAGACATATTTGTCAAGTTGGACAAATAGCCCGGTCCTATAAATCTAGGATAAGATATTACAGTAAGTATTGTTGCATACTTGTCGCTTATTACAAAATCTGAAGGATTAAATTGTAATCCTTTAGGAGCTAGTTCACTTTTAAAACTCATTACGAAATCACCGTCCCAAAATTAGTAGTCATTCCACTATTAAGAAAATTATCTAATATTATTCTTAAATCATCATTTGATACTTGTGTAGATTCAAGTCCAGCATTAGCTAGTCCAGTAACTAATGTTCTAAGTCTCTTTTGAATTAAATCATCATTCTTTTCTTTAAATAAAATATAATACTCAGTATCAGTAATATTATTATTCATGAAATCATTAGCCTTATCAATATCCTGATTAATTAGCTTTCTAACCGCTGGATTAGGAGTCTGATTATAAAGTAATTGTAATCTAGCTAAGTAATTATTTAAGTCTACTGGACGATCTGCTGATATAAGCCAAAACTCAAAATCAATCATATTATAAAAGTTTTTTAATGCTATTAATACATTATCTTGTGTGCCTTGATCTAATATAAAGATATTTCTAGGTCTTATTTTAACACCTGTTACTTTCTTTTTATTATCAAGTATAATCATACCATTAGAAATATTTCTAATAGGTATCCAATCCTCAGTATACTTAGAATTACTTTTTGCTTTTGTCTTCGCTTCCAAATTCGCCATAAAAACACCAACCTCTCCATATATAATTTCTTCTTTCATTATAGAATCTTAATATGCTTTGTATAGCACAAAGTACATTATGATAATTTGGTATCGGTACTACTAGTAAACCTGTTATACCTACTGGTAAACAAGATAGTATTACAACTAATGTACTTGATGACTGAGTTATCATTAATAACAGCAATGATAACCCAGCACCAACACTAAACATTATTAAGTCTACTGGTCTAAATATATTAAATATCAATGTACCCCTCTTAGCATTAGCAGGTACTAAATATCCATTCACTATGTATCACACTCCTTTTTATTTTAATGTCTTCTTTCAAAGTCATCAATTTGTTTTCTAATAGCAGCTTTTTTACTAGGATCAGTTTCATTATTATATTGATTAACTAACCTAGAATACTCATTTTGTACAGTTTCTTGACTGGTTGTTTCTTGTCTTGGTTGGGATGGAACATGCTCTTCAACAATTATTCTATTATTTGTGTTTTGACCATTTTCTGTATTTGTATCTGTATTTGTACCTGTGTTTGTTATATTTCCTATACCAGCTTCAGATAATATCTCTGCATCTGTTTTATACACTTCTGGAGTTCCGTGCGTTTTCTTGTATCGAGTATATCTATCTTCGATTTCTCTATCTTTGGTATAAATTGCTCTATTCTTATCGTGAAATTCTTGTGCTTTTTCAACAGCACCACTTGCAACTTTCAAATTCTTTTCTGCTGTGGCAACTCTTGATTTTGCTATAGCAATTTCTCGCTGATCACCTCTATTAAAAGCTGCTTGATATCTTGCATTTTCTGCTCTTAATTCTTCATTTGCTAAGTCTTCAGCATCTTTTGCATCTTTTAAAGTTCGCCAACTTTTTCTAAATTCTTGATTTTTGAAAAATGTTTCATCAATTTTATGGTCAGGTCTCCTATTAAATAATTCTTCTCCTTTTTTCTCTTGCTTTTCAAATAATTTTCTTGCGGCAACTGCTTCCTCTCTTTCTTTTCTAGCAGCTGCTTGCTCGGGTAGTATTTCATCAATTTTCTTTCTCAATCTACCAGGACCAAAGAAATTTTTTCCATGAGCCTTTCTGTCTATACCCTGTGCTGTCCATTTTGCCGCATGTAATCCCCAGCCAAGTGGTGTATTATAGGCCCATTTTAAAGGTTCAACAACTTGCTTTTTAAAACTTAAACCATAATCAAATGCAGCAGCACCACCAAGTGAAGGGAATATTTCTTTAATTAAATTAGGAACTTTCTTAGCAAAAGCAAGCAAGCCAATAATTAAAACTCCTAAAATATAGCCCTTACCTGCAGCATTATTACCAGTTTGCCAAATACTTGATAATGAACTACTATCAAAATTACTAATTATTTCCTGTATAAGGTACAAAACGAAATATATTATAGCAGTTCTTAAAAAATAATCCAAAAATGTTGTCAAACATTGACTTCCCCACTTTTTTAATTTTTCATCACCTTTAGGTGTTATATACATCATTATAGGTATTGGTGCTATTACCTGCAAATATGCTAATTGAAATAGCCTTACTGCTAATTGTATAGTAAATATAAATACTATATATAAAACAGCAACCCCTATAACTAAACAGCCAAGTCCACCAGCATCCAACTCATATATATAATCTTTCTTAGAACTATCATCATTAAGATTACATTTCTGATTGACAAAAGTACTTAATAAACTAAAATCAGCAGATTTTAAATCTTCTTCTATTGCATCCGTAGTTACAAGTGCAAGATCAGCATCACTATCCTTGCAAGTTACATTTTCATTAATCCTAAAAAACGTATAAAATGTACTTTGTGCAAGCATGCCACCCATAGTAGCATTATTACTTTCGTCAGGAGAATAACCCATAATTATTCTTGGAATTATCTTATCTTCATTTATAGCATTTTGAAGTGAAAAAGCAAGTTTAAACATATAAGGTGTACTACCTAGCAAAACTACCATCACAATCATTTTTGTCACTAAATTGCCTGCACCTTTATTTTTATCAGTCATTGTATCAGGATTTATTAAATATTGAATAAAAGCAAAGGTTAATCTAAATATCATAAATAATCCCAATATTAAACTAATTTTATTTGTAATATTTACTATTATATCAGTACTTAATATATCATTAGCAGCACCTATTTTTTCAAATACATCAAAGCAAAAAACAATAAGTCTGTATATTAAACTGCAAAAAGTAATCATCAATGATCTGATGGCATCTACTATTGCAGTTGTTACATTTCCATCTAATATATACATAAGTCACCTCCCTATCTCACGCAAGTATCAGAATTAATATTACTCCAAGCCATATTTGCTAGATCTAAAATTAAATTTACAAATATTGGGACTAAAAATACTAATACTGCTGCAACGATTCTTTTAATAAATTTTTCTCTTGCTTTTTTCATATCATCATCTTTAGAAGAAAATACAGCTTTTGAAAAATCCATAATACCAAGTCCAATTAATAAAATAGGTACTGATATTCTTATCCATTTCATTACAGTATTGATTATTGATCTAGTATTTTCACCAAACAGATCCTCACAAGATTTAATTTCTTCACTAGGCTTTTCAGTTGGAGTAGTATTTTTTTTTACAATAACTGTTGATTTTTTTAAATTAGCACTTTTACATTTAAAATTCGCAATAGCACCACATGCACCATTTTTAGTTACCGAAAACTTTTCCATTGTCTTGTCACCATAATGAAAAATAGTTGTAGGGCAATATTTTTTACTCTCATAGTATAAATCCATTTCATTTTTTGGCATTCCAATCCATTCTAAAGTATTTTTTGTATATGTTTTTATGTTTTTTTCACCATATAATATAGTAATATTATCTTCATACTCACATTTTACGTATGTTTTATCATAGCATGCGTATACTTCAGAAAAATCATCACTCTTTATGTCAATGGATTTACCGCGTATTGAATTTTCTATTATATTACTACAACTCGAATCTTTACTATAACCAACAAACATTTCACTGCTCGTATCATCTAATTGTGGTAAATCAATAGTACATTTATTCCTTTTAAATTTACATGTTTCAATATTTTCTTCAGAGGAAGAATTGTTAACATTTTTAATTGTCATTTTACCCAAAGCATCTTTTGAATCTGCGGAACAAACATTTTGATTCCAAGAACCACCAGCACTTTTACAACTTTTTTTATTTTTTATACTTGCACTTTCACAAATATAATAAGTTACTCCTTGAGTAACTCTAGGTACATAATAAAATCCATTTGGACAACACTGTAATTTCCCGGAACCATCTATTTTATCAGTCACATAATAATTTGAATCTGAACAAGTATACTCTATAGCCTCTACTTTCCCAACATATAAAGCAAAACTAAATATAGCTATAATTAATAATAATATTTTATTCTTCATAATTTTTCACTCCGTTCATTAGACATAAGAATTCACTATAACTAAATTATAGCATATAAAATCAAAAAAAGAAATCATTTTTTTATGATTTCTTATATATTTTATTCTCTAATTAATTTCCAACAATTTGCCCATGAAGTTGTATCCGAACCTTCAATACCAATTTTAGAAATTGCTCCCATAACAATTTGAACAATCCATACTACACAAAATACAAGTACAGCATAAAGAAATCTATTTAGAAGTGCCTTCTTAGCTTTCTTTACTTCATCCTCTTTACTTGAAATAACTGCTTTACCTAAATCTATTGAACCTAAAACGATTAATAAAATAGGTACTCCAATCCAAACTGCATTTATAACAATCCCAACTACATTCCATAGTGGTCTAAATTCTTCAGTACAAATATTAGCTGCTAAAGTTAACATAAAATTCCCTCCTTAAATATATTTATATAATACACTAAAATTAATCAAAAGTCAATTACTTTACTTCCATTTGACTATGTTTTTACTATCTTGCTTTTGGTTTATCTCCTAATTCTTCACTTTGAATATTTAATAATCTATTTCTTTCTTCCAAAAGTGCTCTTTTCAATTCTTCTTTTTTGCTCGTATATACATTATGTCTATTATTATATATTTCTCTATCTAAAGCATTTTTGTATCTCATAATATTAGCCCTTATTTCAGCTTCTTCTTGCCTTCTTAATCTATATTCGGCTAATTTAGCTATTTGACTAGAAGTAAAATCAGTTATTCTTTCTTTACCTCTATTAACCATGGTTAATCCACTTCCCAAAGCAGTTAATCCAGCAATACCAACTTTATCAAAAGCATCCCTTAACTTAACATCAATATTTTTACTAGATAATGTTCTTAAAAAAGAATTTTTAACTTTACCTATCCTAGATTTTAAAGAACTAGTTTTCTGCTTTACTCCGTTTTTAAACTTTAAAACTCTTTCTTCCCTTTCTTGATTTTTAATTCTTCTTGCTTCCGCTTCCAATACTCTAGTATGCTCTCTATCTCTAGCCCTTCTATTAGCCTCTTCTAAAGCTTTTGCCCTCTTAATAGCAGCTTCTCTTTCTTTTTGATAATGAGCAATTTCTTTGTTTAATTTATGAATATATATATCACTTTGTAGTTGTTTGTAAGTATTTATTATATTATTACCTACATTTCTTAAAATCGCTTTTTTACTACTAACTACTGCTTTACCAAATATTTTTAAATTTTTTTGTACAACTTTTATACTGCTTTTTAGTTCTTCTCTAGCTCTTTGTAGTTCTTCTCTTTCATTCATTACTATCACCTATCTTATGAAAATATTACATTAATTATTTCTAAAAGATTTTGTTTAACTTTTTCATCTTCAATATCAATTAATTTATCATAACCTTCTTCATCCTTAACAATTTCTGAAGTAAATATATCTGATGTTTCATCTCCATTATCAACAGAATATATAACATACTCTCTATCATCTATGCTTAATATTTTTAATACTTCTGCAACTTTATCTACTCCATCTATTTCAATATTAAATTTTTGATTTTCCACACTAATCCCTTTCCTCTCTATCTCAATTATACTATACAAATAATTAAATATCAACAAAAAAATAATATTTCTACTATTTAATTTTTTACATTATAATTCCAGAATTTCTCTTTAAATTATATGCCATCATTATATAATTTAATTTTTTCATTCTAGCTAATAATATTTTTAAATTTTCATATAATATTTTCTCATTATCAATAAAGATACTACCTAGCTTAATATTTCTATAGTAATTTATTACATCATCATTATAGTTATTTATCAATTCTTCTAAATATTTTCTAAATCCAATATCTTTAATTTGTTCTTCAAATAATTTTGTTGGTCTAGAAATTGATAATAAATTTAAAATATATTTACTATAAAATTCTTTATTATTATCATTTATATTCAAATAAATATCATAAATATTTTTAGCACTGCCATCATTTAAATTAAAAAAATTAGTCAATATTTTATATACATTTAATATTTCAGGATGTTTTTTTATGTATACACTTGCTTTACTAAAAAAATATTCAAATTTATCATATGATACTCCATTACAATCATAACACAATTGCATATCATTGTTTAAAAGTTCTAATGACTTTATAATTGAATCAATATTTGCATTATGTTGCTTAAATAGTTCTGAATTTTTTGCTTTTTTATACCCTATAAGAGAACTTTTTAATTCGCCAGTTGATACTTTATAATTTCTTTTCAATTCCATTGCTATTAGTTGTTTAATTTTTAAACCAAGGCTTAAATTATCGAATGATGCATTATATTTTTCAAGATAAGTTAAATATTCTAATAAAGATATAAAATGTTCGAAGTCATTAAAATTTTTGTCCTTTGTTTTTTCAAAAGTTTTAATATGTTCAATTTCATGACATAATGTTACATATGTATAAAAGTATTTATCATCTTCTGTCATACTAAAATAACTACCTGCATTAATAATTATTTTGTATTCAGAATTTTCAAAATTAGGTATAACATAACCAGAACATTTTTTAATATTAATTGGTATTATCTTTAATTCAACATCTATTAATTTATCTAATCCTTCATTAAATAATTCTTTTTTTAAATTTTTTTTGCAAAATTCATTATATTTTCTATCCATAAATCCCCCATACAATCTTTATTTTTCCTTATTTTCTAATATTCTTTTTTTAGTTTTTGATTCATTAACCATATCTACAAAATTATTATCAATTGTACACATATCATTACTTTTTTCTAACAAGTAACTTCTTAGTAGTTGCAGTTTTTCTATCATAATATCAGAGCTAACATCCTTTTCAATCATTTTAATTTTAATTTCTTTTTTTTCAAAATTCTTTTGACTCAAATCAATCTTCTTCTCATCTCTAATTTCTAATTTTTTTTCAAATTCACTAATTTTTAACCAATTATATCTTTGCAACATTACACAATATACATCTTTAATTAGAAATAATATTAACGGAATTAAAAACAACAAATTTTGACCACATAATATGGCAAATACAATTATAGGAATACCTGTAATTAAATTTTTCGTATGTATAAAACCATTATAATATAAATATTTTTTAAAACTATCAACAGATTCTCTATCATTGCTATTTTTAATATGGTAATTAATATTTTTTCCTTTATCTCTTTTATGAATTATTTTTTCTAACATAAAAACGGCTTTTTTAAATTGTTTAACACCCAAAAATTCATAAATTTTCAATTCTAATTTTTTTTTATTTGACATTAAATTTCCCCCTAATAACCATTAACTATTTTTCTAAAGTTTTTGTTTTATTTTTTTCTATCTTATTTTTTTCTTCTAGTTCTTCATCTCTAATTTCTTCAATTACTCTTTGTAATGCAGTTAAATATATATACATTTCTCGCTTACTTTTAAATTGAGACATAAACTCAAGTAACTTTTCAGCAGCTTCAGGTGTTTCTGCTATTAATACTGGAGGTTTATATGAAGTATCATGTCCCTTATGAAATTTATCATATATCTCTTGTGCCCTTTTTTCAGTTCTAGCATAATTATTATTATCATGTGTTTCAACTATAAAATCAGGTTCCACTGAACTATCGCTAGCAGCAGAAATACCAGTCAATGAACCACAAATAGTTCCAACTAATGTAGTACCCCATAAAGAACTTCCATTTCCTAAATATGCGGCACCATCAGCAGAACTAGCAGTTCCATTACCCGCAACTTGCAAAGTTTTTGTTTCAATAATTGTATCAATGGTAGTCAAACAAAGTGAAGAACCAAAAATTAACTTTAATATTGTCCCAGCACTTAATCCTTTATTTGAATCAGTATTTTTATCTTTATTTTCTTTGTTATTTTCATAACCAACTCTATTTTCTTTTTTCATCTTTCTATCTCCTCATCATTTATCAAGTACAATCCCACTAAACGGTTATTATTCTATACTATTTAGATTTTCCTGCTAAATCAAATAAAATAAATTAATAATTTTTTAAATATGTTTTCCAATATTAATATAAAATTATTTATATCAAATATATATTATCATTAAAAGCTAAAATAACACACTTTCAAATAATACATTTAATAAAATAGATTGTTATACTTTATTAATAATTATATAAATATTATTTAATTTAATATTTTCATATGAATATATAATAATCCCTTTAGATTTTATTAACTATTTTTCTAAAGTTTTTGTTTTATTTTTTTCTATCTTATTTTTTTCTTCTAGTTCTTCATCTCTGATTTCTTCAATTACTCTTTGTAATGCAGTTAAATATATATACATTTCTCTCTTACTTTTAAATTGAGACATAAACTCAAGTAACTTTTCTGCAGCTTCAGGTGTTTCTGCTATTAATACTGGTGGTTTATATGAAGTATTATGTCCCTTATGAAATTTATCATATATTTCTTGTGCTCTTTTTTCAGTTCTAGCATAATTATTACTGTCATGAGTTTCAACTATAAAATCAGGACCTGGAGTACACGCATCTATACCATTTGTCATGCCAGTAAGAGATACACCTACACTACATAGCCCAGTAGTACCCCATAATGAATTACCACCACCAAGTTCAGCAAAAGATTGAGAAGTTTCTGTAGATGAAGCACCAGTAGATTGCAATGCATTTGTCTCAATAGACGTATCAATACTAGTTACAATTGTTGAAAATCCGAATATTAATCCTAATACATCTGAAAAACTAAATTTATTATTATCCATTTTTATCACTCCTTAATTTAGTGAATATTATTACCTCACTAGATGCCTAATATTCTATACTACTTTGATAATTTTGTCAACAAAAAAATAGTAAATTTTTTACTATTTAAATTTTAAGAAATCAAATATACTTTTTTTCTTTTCTGTTTCTTCACTTTTTTTGATATATCCTAATTTTTCTAATAATGGTGATAATATATCACTGTTATCTTTTTTGTCATTTAATGGTGGTATATTATAGTATACTTTTATTCTTGTTTCTACTTCAAAATCTGCTATTTCTGACTCTGATAATAGACTCTTATTTAATACTACTTTTTTACCTTTTATATCATTAATTATTTTAGGATTAATTATTGCTAATTTATTTAGTTTAAGTATGGATGGTTCTACTAAATATAATACATCAGTACATAGATATTCTTTATTAGATTTATTTAAATCTAATAAAAATATATCTATACTATTATACTTGCTTATTATATTATTTATTTCATCATCTTTTACTGTTAATGTATCTTTGTCTTTAAAATAAGTTAAATCTCTTTTATCCACTTCTAAAGCCATTACACTATAGTAACTACTTAATACTTTTTTTAACATATATATTAGTGAAGTTGCTCCTGCTGAATCAGTAATATTTTTTATTCCTATTATTCTTTTGTTGGAAACTGAATGAGAGGAGTCAGTGGTGGTATTATTATTTTCACCTGTATCAATTTTTTGTAAATAAGCTACATCACGATATACATTTGGATTAGTATATAGATACATCAAATTATTTTGATCTTTGGTAAAATTATAAATACCCATATTAACTAATTTAGCTAAAAATGGTTCAGAATCACTTATACTATCATCTTTATCTAATAATAATATTACTTTATCCATATCTATACTCATTGATAGTTTTTGTAAATTAGTTAAATCTTTATAATCTTTAATAGCAGTTATATCTAAAAACATTTTATTAAAGAAAAAGTTTTTAAACTGAGATATTATTTCATCAACAGTATATTCTCCTTCTAACTTTTTTGATACTTCAATATCTAATTCATTTAATACACTACTATATTTATTTGATATGACTGTATCCATTAGTTATTTATCCTTTCTATACGACGTGTTTCTCCATTTACTGGTATTGTGAATTTTAGTTTTAAAAATGGAAATTCTATATAAACAAAAGTTCTTACCTTATAATAACTACTAGTAATGCCATCTATAGAACTATTTTGATCTATTTTGGCTATACAATAACCTCTATCTTCATTTATATAATCATATCCTTTGCAGTTACTTTCTCCTATATCATTTACACGATAAGAAATACTCTGCAAATAAGTATTTATTTGCCCAAATACTCCTGATGTAATACCTTGTAAGTTATTACTACTTTCCATTTCTTGTATTCCTTCATTTTGTTCTATGATATCTAATACTTTATTTTTTACTCTAAACGCTCTTGCATAGTTAAAAGCTACTGCTACAAAAACAATATAAACTGATAAAAATATTATTAGTACATATATCATAAATGTTCCACCAACTGAATCTCTCATTATTATCACCTACTTTTGTTATTTGTTTATTATCCCATGTTGTCCATGGCATTATCACCCTTATTTGTGATATTGTTAAATGTGTTTTCAATCCATGTTCTACCAACTGAATCTTTACTGCCAAATAGGAACATACCAATTCCTAATACTGCTACTAAAAGTACGATAGTAATAACTGTCATTGAAACTTCACCTGTTGCTTCTTTCATTTTTTCACCTTCTTTCTTATATATATTTTTTTATTCTTTCTTATATATTTCAAATATTATACAGTTGATACTAATATAAATATTGAAATCAATAATAGTAATAATGACCCTGCCCCTGTTACAACCATCATTATTAATGTTTTTCTTTCCATTGTTCCAAGTCTTGCTTGATATTTCATTTCTCTAGCTTTAGCTTGAAGATTTGATACTGATTTAGAAAATGAAACTAATTGTTGATGTTTCTTTTCTTGTTCTCCTAAGCCTAATCTATATAATAATCTCATCATTCTCATTGAATCTCTTACTGGGTATTCTTTAGCAAAATCCATATATGGATCTATTGATGAATCTCCTGATTCTATTCTTGCTAGCATTCTTTTTAATCCTGGCTTAAATACTTCAGGGGCATCATCTACACTCTTAGCAAGTGCTACTGGCACTGTATAATGATGAATTAGTACTTCAAGTGTTTTTAAGTAATATGGTAGTAATGAATCTATATAATTTAGATGTTGTTTATACCATCTTCTTAAACTTAGATATTGGCTTTTAAATACTAAATATCCAATTACTAATGCTATTATTACAGTTAAATAACTTAATTGTGATAGAAATAAGAAAACTAATATTACTGTTACTAATACTCCATTTCTTACTCTCTTCATAAACACTTCATTTGGATCATATACTCTATCACCATATTTAGCTATTAGAAGAAAATCATAGTCTTTTTCTTTTAATATGTTTGTTAATTTACTATTACTTCCAAACATTCCAGAAGTATTTATTTTTTTATTTACAATGAAAATGTAAAATACTACTACTGCTATTATAAGCATCTCTATATACATTACTCAGCACCTACATTCTCGTTGTAATATTTTTCTCCATTAAGAAGAAAACAACTATTTATTATTACTACAGCATGAACAAATAATCTAATAAAGAAATTATCTATCATGGCTATGTATGTTTCTTGACCTATTAATAATTGTATTAATGCTACCATTCCATATAATGCTATTCCAAATATTATAAACTGTCTATGGAAGTTTGCTCTGTCTGTTCTATCTCTATATACTCCCTCTACTAATATATCGATATCTGATAGCATATTTTCAAATGTTTCTTCAGTATCTTTAGCACCTTCTTTAGTTACTTGTAAAAATAGTTGATGCATATTTTTTACCATATAATATGGGTACTTTGTATCCATATATTTTATTGAATCATAGACATCCCCTTTTTCATAGGATAAAGCTATCATAGTCTTTACATCTGATAATAATGGTTCTTCTAATATTCCTGATTCTACTACTCCTTCAAGTGATTTTACAAAAGCCTGAGTAGTAGCAAATTCCATTATAGTATTAGTACAATATACTTGTACTTGTTCAAATATATATTCACTATATTGTCTTTTACATCTTAGGTATGTTATATATGGTATAAATGATACTGCTATTATGATATATATTATTGATATGAATAAATTATAAAAATATAAATAACTTATACCTCCTGCTAAACCTGCAAAGGCTAATATTTGAAATAGATATTGTCTAGGTGTATATTCTAAGCCTAATTCCTTTACTTTATCTCTCATCACTTTAAAGGAATAAGGTTCTATTTTTTTATATGTATTTATAGCTTGTTCAGAAATAAATTTATATACGGATTCTCCTTGTTTTGTACGATACGAAACTATAAATATTATAATTATTCCTATTATAATTATTTCCATTATATCACCTACCTTATCTGTTACTTATATTATTTATATTTATTGGTCTTGGTATACTTTGATTAGTGTACATATTTGGATTTGGTATGTTTCCTTGAATATTTTGTGGATTATTATTTTGGTTTATAATGTTTGGAACGCTCCACGCTATATTAGGATTATTATTTACATTATTATTTACATTATTATTTATAGTATTATTTTGAGGTAATTCATTTTTTACTATACTATTATCTATTACAAATTCATTATTATCTGTTGCTTTAGTATCATCAATTGATTTAAATTCTTCTTTTACTAAGATGTCTGGTGGCATTATTACTCCCTGACTTTCTAAATAACTTAATAAATATTTAGATGGGTTAGCCACTGTTTCATGTCCGTCTGGAGTCTTTTTATATAGTATTTTGTATTCTGCTTTATTATCATCAGTAACATAAAATTCTACTACCTCAGATACTTCACGATGAAATCTTTTATATTTTTGACTATAATATCCTTTGATATGAACTCCTAATTGTACATATCTATGAATAGTTGTTAAAAATTGTTCTACATCTTGATTTGTTTCTAATAAACTATACATTCTACTTGGAATTGATTCTGCTTTATCAGCATGTATTGTAGATAAAATATTATGACCAGATGATATACTGTTACGAACAGCCATTACGGCTTCGGCACTTCTTACTTCGGATAGTAATATCCATCTAGGATTTTGTCTCATACAAGTTACTAGCACATCAGAATATGAAGCTATATTATTAGTCTTCATAGCTACTATATCTCTATGAGGAAATATTTTATCTAAGTGTAATTCTAAAGTATCTTCTATTGTTATTATTTTTTCATTTTCTTTTGTGTGAGCTGCTAGGTATTTTATGAATTCTGTTTTACCAGATCCTGTTTCTCCACTTACTAAAATATTACAATGTCCTTCTACACACTTTAATAAGAAATCATGAATATTTAGCCTTATATAATCCTCTGCTATTATCTTATCTTTTTGTAATCTTATTTTGGCAGGAGTTTTTCTTATTAATACTGCTATTCCATTTTTTGCTATCGAATCGTGTACGAAGTTCATTCTTAGTTCTGCTGATTCTGCATCCAGAAATGGATTAGCCATATTAAATGATTTACCCATAGAATTGGCACACTGGAAAGCTATTTTTTCCATTAATTGATTATTTATTCCTGTGTTTTCTACTCTATATACTCCTTGAGACAATGTTTTTAACCACACTTGTCCATTATTACTATATGATATATCGGTTATATCATCATTCTCTAAATATTGTTTTAATGGGCCAAAGTCTATTTGGGTAAAAGCCTCATCCATACTTTAACCTCCTTTTTATTTTCTTTTTTATCCATTTGTTTGGGTATTATTATTAGTGTTTGTGTTATTATCAGTCTTTGTATTGTTTTCAGTTACTTTATCTGTGATGTTAGGTAGATCATCAACTGATACAAATACTGTTTTTGAATTAATAAATTCTTCAATATCATGACTACTTACTGTTACTGTATCTTTTTCTGTTAGAGTAGCAGTGTTTGGTATTAATATTAATTCTACATCATAGTCATCTAAGTATAATGCTTTTCTTAATAGTAAATGTGTTTCTTCAGGAACTGCAAATAGCATGTATGCTGGAGTTCTTGTTTCATCACTATTTTCAAATACATGTTGTCCAGATGAATCTTTAACATCTAGTACTTCAATATTACTTATGAATTTTCCAAACATTACCTCACCATTATCATTTAATGATTTATAATAAATATTAATATGACTACCTGGTGCCATTGAATTTGCATAAGTAGATGCTATGGTAACTGGATAGTTTATTACTGTATAGCCTTCTGGAACATCAGCAAATGCTGAATCCGGTAATTCATCTCCTGATACTACTAAATCAGAATAGAATAAACTACCTTTTGCTATTATAGTGTTATAATTGGAATATTTTCCCACTATACTATTTATATTTGTATAATAGTTTCCCACTAAAAATGATTTTGGTACATTCATTGTTCCTATCATATCTTTTTTTATGTATGTTCTTGGTTGAATTGTCTCCCTTGCATATGGTACTTGTACTAATTCTACTTTTGAATTAATACGATAATTATAACCGATATATAGCACTACCAAACATACTATAATACCTAATATGGTAACAGTATTCTTGTTACCAAGAAATTTTTTCATTGAAGCTTTTAAGTTATTCATAATTTTCCTCCTTTTTATTTTCTTTAACTTAATTTATATTTATATTCTTCATATTGCCATGTTACTATGTATTTTATTATCGCATATTCTTTTTCAGCACTTGTAAGACTTTTAATTGTTATTTTCTTATTCTGCTTATCTATTTTTATGCTATCTTTATTATACATGTTTTTTTCTATGTTTGCAAGTGTTAAAAAATAATCATAATCATCATTGGCATTTTTAAAATATATGTCTCTTTGTAATATTGCCATATTTAACTCTTCTTGAGTTAAATTACTTGAATCTTTATATTCTACATTTGATAATGTTACATTTTTTATTTTACCTGAAACTAATTCGTCAGGTATATTTAATTCTAATGTTGCATCATATTTTTTGGTAGCATTACTTTTCTTTACTATTGAATAGTATGTCATTTCTTTTTTCTTCTTTTCATATGGATTTTCTTCTCCCGATATTGTCTTCCCATTATCTCTTTTACCAACATATTCAAATATTCCCGTTAATTGATTTAATACTTCATAATTGCCGCTAGTATTATATATTTTGTAATTTTCTATCCCTGTATCTATTCTTACCGATACTTTAGGTGGCTCTTCCATTATATCAAAAAACTTTATTGTATATTTTGTACCAATTATTAGAGTAGACTCTGCAAATCTTCTAGTGAAATTTTCAACAAATTTTTCTCTTACTATTTTAAGTTCTCCTGTTTCTCTATAATATGAAATGTCAATTGAATCAACCATAGCGGCTTCAGTGATTTCTTTTAATAAATAATAATCATTTTCATTAGTAGTAGTTAATTGTTGGAATAATAGTATTATTGAAACTCCTATTATTCCTAAAATCATTACTCCTACTGTTACTGTAGACCATTTCATGAATTATCACCTACTATGTTATCTCTTTTCTTATCAAAATATTTATCAACAAATGAACTTTGTCCATTTTCAATTGTTTTCCAATCAAAATATCCACCTTTATTAAGTTCATCTTTATTATATTTCTTAATCTCACTAGTCTTTTGACTATCTAATGTAATAGAATATTGTTCTCTATTATAAGAACTTTCTAATCTTTCTTTATTTCTTTCTATATTATACCAATCATACCAATTCATTCCTGGATTTCTATTAGGAAATGGATTATTTAAATCTATTGGCCTATATATAAATGTATATTTAAGATTTTTCTTACCTCCTGTAGGTTGTCCATATAATGGATATAAATTAATATCACAATTATCTTTAGAGCCATTTAATGTATACTCCCATGTTCCTGTCCAAACTTTATTTTTATCTTTACTATCTGCTTTTACAGATGATTCTTTTAATCTATCCATACCACTGATAGTAGCTACTATTTCATATTTTTTATTACTATCCCAATCTATTGGAGTGTAATATTTATTATTTAGACCAAGGTTATCACCTTGTTTATAGGTTACTTTACCAGTATATTCTTCTACTACTGAATTTGGTAAATATACTATACACATGGTTGTTAAAGTATTTCCATTAGTAAAACTACCAGTTTCTTGACACTTTATATTTTGTTTAAAATAATCATCAGGTATTTGTTCATTACCAAATTTGACATTCTTTAGTCCAAAACCATCAACAAAATTTTCTTTTAATTTGGCTTGCATTTCTTTAGTAATATCTTCTATTGTACCTTTATACTGTTTTACTAAACTCCAAGATATAGTATTATGATACATTATACCAAATTTAAAGCCTCCACCAGCATATGTATTTGTTGGGGTTAATATTGTCGTTATTGACCCTGTTTGTGATATTTTTATATTTGCTTTCGATTTTATTTCGTCATTTGCATCATTTGTTTTAACAGTTAATTCTTCACATGTGCTTGAAAAAGATGAACTAGAACTATTACACGATGCTTTTATATTTGGCTGACTTGGTTTACATTTTTTGTCATTATATACTTTTATGACAAACTCTCCGGTTGGTTTTACCCATGATGCATATAATACCATTTCTTTATCACTTCCAGGATATCTTTTTCGTTCACCACGCCATCCTTTTTCTACATATACTATATATCTTCCTGGTGAGTATGTTGTAGTATTACCAAGTATTTTAAATTCGTTAATTGTCGAAGCAGAATATCCATTCTTGAATGCTCCTATTGTGGAAGATGATATTTTATATACCTCTCCTTCTACTGCGTCGCTCCATGAATATGGAGCACAATGCGCATAGTCCTTTCTTACATGAGCACAACTTCCTTTTGTTCCATCAGATGTTTCGACTACATAATTTCCATTTATATCTCTAAATATACCTTCAGATATTATAACCTTTACTGACTCTCCTGAACTATTTTTTACTATTTCTATATTAGGATTATTTTTTATATCAGGTTTAACTGCCTTATTTAGTGAAAGAGTTTCCCAATTTGAATAACTTCTATTATATTTATTTTGATAATCTCTATTAGTAACTGCTATTTGAAATCTTATTTGGGTTCCATCTTCAACATTCCATTCTGATGTATTAAAAGTTATAGAAAAACCAATATTTTGATAAAGACATTGACTTGAGGCCACCCCATCAGTACATCTGTTGTTCCATCCTGAAGAAGGAAATGTACCATTATACGCTTTTTGGCATTCACTTTTTTCAGTTTGAAAGTAATATTGTTGACAATAAAAATTATAATTTATATTATTTACTATTGAACCATTTACTTCTTTTTCACTACCAACCTGATTACCATTAGAATCAATAGCTCTAATTTTGATTTTTTGGCCACCGCCACTTTTAACTATACTTGAATCGTTTCCTTTATAATCTGTATAGTTTTGTGTACAATTTATGAAAGCCCATCCAGTAAATGTGATTTTTTCATCTCTAATATTTAAATTTGTTACATCATACCTTACAGCACCACAATTACCTTTTTCTGCTTTTACATTTTCTAATAATGATAAAGATGTAATTATAATGAATAAGAATAAGAATATCTTTTTTTTCATTTTAATACACCTCTATTTCTTCTCTTCTTAATGATAATAGTTATTACTGTAATTAATATAATTACTCCTACACCACTTATTATATATAATTTATATTTATTTAGATAATTTATTATTATTTTAAAATAATTTTTTTCATTTTTTATATTGCTATTATCTGAATCTTTTATATCATTTGTAATACGATAATTTTCTACTCTTTGTTTGAAACTATCATAGCTTACTTCATATTCATAATATTTGCCACATAAGGGAAACTTTTCACCATCTACTCCTTTACATAGGGGATCTAGATAATATATATTAAATCTTGGTAATTTAAATCTTATTGTATCTATTTCTGATTCACACTTGTTAGAATATATATTTATAGTCCATGAGCCATTACTTAATGTCATATTTACTTTATTATTTTGTGGTGCTTCCTTATAATTCAAGCCATCGTTAATTATAATATAATAGTCATCTGGAATATTTACTATGTCTACACTAAACTTATTATAGTCAGTACCACCTTCTTCTGTAGTTGCATTATCAATGTGTTCATATATTATTTTAATTTGTTTTGTTTCTTTTTTTAATTCTTTTATTTCCTCGGTAGTACAATCAGCTTTTATATATGGAATACTCAAAAATAGTATTAATATAATTATCGATTGATATATATTTTTTTTCATATATCTCACCTTGTCCTATTCTATAATGAATTATATCATTTTTTTGCTTAATTTAAAAGAATTTTTTTGCATTTTTTATAAAAAAGTGATATTATTATTTTGGTGATGTTATGAAAAATAAAAAAAATATAATTATGATTATTGTAATTTGTTTACTTGGTGTAGGAATAGGATATTTATTATTTAATAGTGGTGATAATGGTTTAGTTGAACTGAATTATAATGAATTAACAACTAAAATTGAGAATAAAGAAGATTTCGTAGTTTGTATTTCTCGTACTACTTGTTCTCATTGTGATGATTATAAACCTAAACTTAGAAAAGTAGCTAATAAATATAAAATTAATATTTACTATACTGATATTGATAAGTATAATAAAACTGACTTAGAAAAATTTAATAAGTTAATTAGTTTTGATGGTGGTACTCCTGTTACTATATTTATTAAAAATGGAGAGGAAAAAACGACCGCTACTAGAATAGAGGGAGATGTATCCACTGATAAAATTATTGATAAATTAAAAAAGAATGGCTTTATTGATTAAGGCCATCTTCTTTTTTTAGATAATCTTCTCCTTTAAAAGGATCACTTCTTAATAAATTTGGAAAATTTTGCTGTCTTAATGCTTCATATGTTATTAATGCTACACAGTTAGATAGGTTTAATGCCCTAATATTCTCACTGGTTGGTATTCTATAGCATTTATCTAAATTATTATGAAGTATTTCTTTTGGTATCCCTGTACTTTCTTTTCCAAATATTAAATAATAATTTTTATTTTTATCAGAAAAATCTATCTCACTATATGCTTTTGTTCCATATCTAGTAAAATAATAATATTCCCCTTCATTTTTATTTTTAAAATCATCAAAATCTATATATCTTTGGTAATGTACTTTATCTATATAATTTACTCCACTTCTTTTTATTCTTTTTTCATCCATTACAAATCCAAGTGGTTCTATTAAATGTAAATAACTATTTGTACCAGCACATGTTCTCATTATATTTCCTGTATTTTCTGGTATTTCTGGTTCATACAAAACTACATTAATCATTTATTACATCTTCCTTTTCTAGGTATTTTTCTAACAATTTAATGTTATATTTATTTTCTTTTATATTATAAGAACTTGATATTTTTCCATCTTTTATTATTACTATTGTAGGAGCTTCAGTCATTTCCTTACCATATTTTTTATTTATTTCTTTTACTATGTTGTTTTCTTTTAACTCTTCAGTTAAATCTAAATACAATATTTTATTATTCAAATTATTTTTATTTATAATATTTTTAAATTTATTTTCAAATAATCTTATATTTTCATTATTTAATTTTGATACATATATAATTGCATCTTTATTTTCTACTAAGTAATTATTTAATTCATTATAATTAATTACTAACAAATAATCATCAAGAATTGGTGTTTGTAACTTGCTTTTTTCATAGGTGTTTTTCCACAGAAAAAAATAAATTACTACTACTATTGTTAATATTAATACTATTGATAATAATATATAATTTTTTAATGGTATTTCTTTTTCTTTTTTCATTTGGTACCTCCTTTTATATTGTATCATATTTTTTTTGTTTTTCAAGAAATTATATGATTTTTTTTTAATTCTATGCTATAATATTGTTACTTATTCGAGGTGAGAAAATGAAAGAAAACTATAGTGCTATGTGTGAAAATATTTTAAATAATTTAAATGATAAAAAGAAACTACTATTACATAGTTGTTGTGGACCTTGTAGTAGTTATGTAATTAGTTATTTAACAAAATACTTTGATATTACTATTCTTTATTATAATCCAAATATTTTTCCATATGATGAATATTTAAAAAGAAAAGAAGAACAAATAAAGTTAATTAATGAAATTGATAAAGTTAATTGTGTTGATATTATTGATTGTGACTATGATAATGATTATTATAACGAATGCATTAAAGGATTAGAAAAGGAACCTGAAAGAGGTAATAGATGTAAAGTCTGCTATTACTTAAGAATGGAAAAAACGGCTATCTTAGCTAAAGAGAACGATTATGATTTCTTTTGTACTACTTTATCAGTAAGTCCTTACAAAAACGCCGAATGGATTAATAATTATGGAAAAGAACTTGAAAATAAATATAATGTTAAATGGTTATATTCTGACTTCAAAAAAAAGGATGGATATAAATCATCCATCTTATTATCTAATAAATATAATTTGTATAGACAAAACTATTGTGGTTGTATATATTCTAAACCCCAGTAGTTTTTTTCTGAATTAATATGTATGCAACTACTACTACAGCTATTGCTAACAATATACATATTGTACCAATAATGATATATTTTACATTAGCTTTTCCTTTGTTATTTAATTTTGCTACATTAGGTTGTCCAGCTATAGGTACTGTTCCAGTAATACTTGCTAAACTTGGATCTGAAACAATTGCTAATTTTTCTGCTTGTGGATTTGGCATATTATTTTCTGGTAATACATTATTAACATTATTATTAATACTATTATTTGCCAAATTGTTATTTAATGTATTAGCAGGCATTTCTTCAGTAGTGTTAGGAATTACATTTGTTGCTTGGCTATTATTATTTACTACTGGTGGTATTGGTTCAACAACAGGTGTCTCATTTACCATTGGTTCCTTAGCTTTTACTTCTGGTGATGATGTATTTTCATTTTCTGCAGAAGTAAAAATAGGTACAGTATTAACTGCTTGTTCAACTGGTTGTACCACTTCATTACTTGATGGAATTTCCCAAGTTGGCACCTCTGATGTCTTTAATACTGGTTCTTCAACTTTTAAATTAGTATTATAAAAAACTTCTGCTAATGCTACTAGTTCTTTACTAGTTATTGCTATAGAACAGTTATTATAATACTCTTGCTCACCTAATGTTGGAATATCATTACTTAATAATAACGCATATTTTTCTGTTAAACTACTTAATAGTTTATCTGCCGGCTCACCTTTTTGATTATTAGTTGGAATTAAAATAACAATATTATATACAATTTCACTTAATTTTGCTTTCTCTTCCGGCATAATATTATCAATAAAATATTTACCTTCTGAATTTAAAATTAATCTAGATACAAAAATTTGTTTATTTTCTTCATTTTCATCAATGAAATATACTAAATAATCTTTGTTATTAAAATTAAACTTTACTAAACTAGATGCCTGCATTTGAGTATTGTTATTTTTATTCATAATTATAAAATTTTTATTCATAAAAAAGTCCTCCTTAATTATATTAATGATAGCCACTATCATTTATTCTGAAGTAAGTATATCACATTTTTTTTACTCTTACAAGCATTATTTGAAATTAAAATTAATTTTTATCATTTAATTTTTTTACTTTGGTCAAAGTATTTCTATTTAATTCTTTACTTTTAATTAATTTTTCTTTAATTAAATATACTTTATTTTTATTATCAATTATATTTTTTTCAATTAATTCAATTTTTTTATAGGCTTTATCATATTCTTTAAAACTATATGATAGAAAGTAATCTTTAAATTCTTTCTTTAGTTTCTGAACATCTTCTAATGCTAAATCAATATTATAATTTAAACTATCTATATCATATATTTTGTTATTGATTTCACTTTCATAGTTACCTAATGAATAGATTATTTTTTCTTGTTTTTCATAATGCATATTTTTTAACATGTTATGTAATAGTTTTCTAGTTGCTACTGTTCTGGCACCAATACCTGGTAATATTCCACGCAGTGGTGTAAGTGAAAGCAACCAAATATATCTTAAACTTGATGTTAAAAAACCATTCATTCCTTTTAACTTACTTTCAACATACTTTCTCTCGCTTATTTTATCTACTTTTTTTGATAATTCTTCAAGATAATTATTGTTTTTTTCTATTATTAAATTACAACAATTTTCTACTTCCTCTAAATTTACTATTTTGTTTTTTGCATCTTTATATTTTTTATCTCTTGCAGATAATTCTTGAACTCTTTTATTACTTATTTCTTTCATTTTTTCTGTTTTTTCAACTAGATCATCTAAGTTTTTATAAAGATATTTATACTCTTCTAATAATTTTATTTTCTTAGGGATTTTATTAATTTCTTCTTTTTGTAAAATTTTTCTATAATTTATTATATCATCAATTAATAAACTATCATCTAGTAACAATGGTTCTTCAATTAGATTATTATTTTTTAATAATTTATATTCTTTATTAATCTTTTCTAGTTTTTTTAATAATGTATTTATCTTGTTATTAATATCAATTGCTTTTAAATATATACTATTATCATCCTCATATTTATTTAGTATATATTCTTCACTTTCTACTATTTCACATTCATTTTTTAATCTTTCTAGTTCTTTTCCAAATTTTAATAAAATTTTATTTTCTAATTTATTATCATTTACTATTTGTTTATTCTCTTTATAATGTACTTTAATATCATTTGTTTTAAGTTCTTTATTTGTTGCTATTTTTTTTGAATTACCTTTTTTAACATAAATATTATTTTTTTCTTCTAGTGATACATTATTGCTTTTTGTATAGCTAATAGTATTGCTTATATTATTATTATCAGTTTTTTCATATGTCTGGCTTTTAATACCTAGTTTTTCTATACCTTTTCCAATAATTCCTAAAATTAAAAAAGGAGAAAATAGTACTATTTTTATAGGACTATCATCATTTTTTGCTTTTATTTCTTCATTATTCTCTTTTATCTTTTTTCTTTTATTTTTATATGAATACTTTCTTTCTCTAAATCTTTCTCTGATTTCGTTTGCCATTAAAATCACCATTGTTATTATAACATAGAAGCAAGAAAAGAAAAAGTCCAAATATCTCTAATTAGAGATATTTGGACATAAAAAAATATTGGCAACGACCTATTTTAGCAACTAATCACTATCTTCGGCGCTGAAGTGCTTAACTTCTGTGTTCGGTATGGGAACAGGTGAACCACTTCGCAATTATCACCAATATATTTTATCAATTTTTATTTTAATAGTTCTCTGAAAACATGATAATGTGGTTAATCAAATTAAATAATTTTGGGATTAAATCCTCAATCTATTAGTACTAGTCCGCTCAATGTATCACTACACTTCCACTTCTAGCCTATCTACCAGTTAGTCTTTCTGGGATTTTACTTGTTAAACAATGGGAAAACTCATCTTGGAGAGGGCTTCACGCTTAGATGCTTTCAGCGTTTATCCCTTCCCTACATAGCTACTCTGCACTGCCACTGGCGTGACAACAGATACACCAGAGGTAGGTCCATCCCGGTCCTCTCGTACTAAGGATAGCTCTCCTCAATTTTCCTGCGCCCACGACGGATAGGGACCGAACTGTCTCACGACGTTCTGAACCCAGCTCGCG
>ERZ824575.619-NODE-619-length-43460-cov-4.571363_pt1 | contig 43460 bp, 37 predicted proteins | sample MGYA00519470_ERZ824575 | MGnify/ENA primary metagenome ERZ824575 (study PRJEB31778, sample SAMEA3449170) | human gut metagenome | biome: human gut; feature: human-associated habitat; material: faeces | place: United Kingdom | collected 2010/2012 ... | reverse complement strand
ACGAATTGTTCGTTTTTACTGTCTGCGGCACTGGTATGAAATGAGCATATCCCGGCAAAAACCAGCAGGCAGACAATCGCTTTTTTTAACATAATAGATCGCTCCCTTCTTTTGAATATTGTACTAATAAAAAGGAAATCAGTCAAATGATACTTATGATTTTATCAGAATCACAATTCACTCACATTTGTATTATTAAATCAATTATGGGAGACTGTGTATTACTGCTGCGTAGTTTTTCGGGTCTTGTTTTTAACAGTATTGTTTGTTATAATCAATAACCAGAGATTAAAGGAGAAAGAGGATGTTTATGGGCAAAAAGCGAAAAGCTGTCATGCTTGGAGTAAATGTATTTCTTGTACTGGCACTTTTATGGTCTGTAGTTTTTACCGTTGACCGAAAGAATGCGGCCTACACCAATACGGACATAGAACGATACAAGAGTTTAAATACCATACCAAAGCTTGGAGCTGTCACGAACAGCAGAACAGCTGAGATCCGGTTTTCATTGTATGATGAAAAATTATATGGCATAGCTCTCTTTTTTTATGCATCGGGGGAAGATACCGACGGAGAGATTGTATGTTCATTGAAACACGAAGGAGAGACTATTTCAAAACAGACAGTTTCAGTGAAAGAGCTGTTTGCTCTTATCAATAAGAATGAAATCAAACCAAAAGAACTGATTCTTGGAAACGGTGAAGTATGTAATGGCGATTATACGCTGGAGATCAAAGGAAATGGAATTTCGCCGCAGACAAGGATTTCTTTATATGGTAATAAGGCAGATGAATACTTTCTGGATTATACCAATGCAAATTATCAGAATTATAATGGGATTCTTTATATTGTAGAAACTTTAGAACCAGAACGACCATATATATGGGCCTGTGCATTTTTACTGGCTATGAGTTTTGTCTTTAGCCTGATCATATGTATGAATGAGAAGGAGAAAGAACATGAATAATATTAAGAAACATAAGAGACTGATAGCTGCGATTGTTGTGATTCTGCTGGCAGTACTGGTAGAGATTTTTGCAAACCGAACCGAGTGGAGACATGCGTATGATCTTGATATTACCGACCATATGTATATCAGCGAAAGTGCAGGTAAGGAAGAATATCAGATTGTTTATTCAAATAAAAAAGGTATTTATGTTCATAATGTTGGCATAGAAGGACAATTCGATGATGAAGCGTCTTATAAAATAGAAACGAAAGAAATCAATAATTTTGGTAAAGAAGAAGAAAATCAGTACTGGGATTATGCAGATAAATACCTGGAAAAATATTCTACCGGCATTAATAAAAAAATCACTTACCTTAAGCTGACCATGCCGAAAGAGAAAGGAACAGAATTAGATAAAGTATCGTTATCAAACAAAGCAGACATCAATCTGTATCGTTACTTTTTTGTATTGCTGATTGGTGCGATGGTTTATTGTACTTTCTTTGAAAAGGAATTTATCAGAAAAACAGAGTGGTATTTTGCAGTGTTTGCGTTGAGCTTTGGTCTGTTGATCATTGCAGCGGCACAGCCGGCATGCAACTCCTGGGATGAACAGATCCATTTCCGAGATGCCTACAAAATTGCCAGCGGGCGAAATGTAGCGTGGACAGAAGCAGAACTGGATATCGTAAACAGAGTTAATATAAAATGTAATACAAAAGAAGAAAACGAGCTTTTAAGAAATTATATGGACAAGCGCAATGCAGAGATCGTAATGAAAGAGAAAAAAGAGACGGTTCTGATTTCTTATGATAAACTTGCATATATTCCAATGGCAGTCTTTCTTTTTATCGGAAAATGTCTGAAGCTGCCGTTTTCGGCACTGTTTGCATTTGGAAAACTTGGAAATCTCCTGATGTATATTTTTGTTATGTTCTGGGCAATTCGACTTGCAAAGAGCCGGAAAATTTTACTGGCATTTATAGCAATGCTTCCGACACCATTGTTTCTGGCATCTTCTTATACCTATGACAGCGTTGTGTTTTCCTTTATTACGCTGGGATGTGTGTTATGGGCAAGAGAGACTTTCTTTGGCGGAAACAGATACCATACGCCTTCCGTGCTTATGGCCATTTTCCTGTTTACCGTTGGATGCTTATCCAAGGCAGTGTACATTCCATTGGTACTGTTGATGCTTTTATTACCGCAGTTTTATAAAAAAAGCAAAAAAGAAAAATTACTTGTGTTTATCGGAATGGGAATGCTGTTTTTCGTTGTTATGGCAACCTTTGTACTTCCGATCATATCCAATACGGTTTCCGGTAATCTTTCCTATGGAGGAGATTCAAGAGGCGGTGATACCAGTGCAGTTCGTCAGCTTATATCCATGATCAAACATCCGTGGAGCAGTGTGAAGCTGATGGTAGGCGGTGTATTTCAGCTTGATAATTTCAGAAACCTTGGACGGGCAGAGGCAGACAATTACTTTTTCGGAAATCTGATGTTCTTGAATTTTGCATCACATGGAACTTTAGCAGATAAGTGGAGCATTTTGTTATTGCCGATGATGACATTGCTGGTATTCCAGAAGGAAGAAGGCAGTGAGAGAATAGCCAAATTCCATATTTTCGGAAAAGTATATGCATGGCTTATTTTTATCGTTACCATCATGCTGATATGGCTTGCAATGTATTTAAGTTTTACGCCGGTAGGTGAGCAGCAGATCGCAGGCGTACAGACGAGATATTATCTGCCGGTTATTTATCTTGGAGCATTGCTCCTTTCAAATTCTAAAATCAAAGTGGAAATCAAAGAATACAGCTTGGCAAAACTTTCGTTTATCGTTGCCAATATACTGCAGATCGCAGCTGTATGGGAATTACTGCTGCAGGGAAGATTAATATAGGGGAATAGAATGAAAAATCATACGTTTGTAATTTGTGCATACAAAGATAATGGAGGAAAGAAACCATGTTTAGTAGTATGCCCAAGTTCATTATGCTTAAACTGGCAGAATGAAGCGGAAAAATTTACGATAGGAATGCAATCTATAGTGGTACATGGAACACTAGAAGAAAGAAAAAATCAGATTGCATCAATACCAAATTATGATATAGTAATAACTTCATATGAATTATTGAAGAGAGATATAGAAGAATATAAAAAATATGACTTCAAATTTAAATACATAATTGCAGATGAAGCACAATACATAAAAAATAATAACACACAAAATGCAAAGGCAATTAAGAATATATCAGCAGAAACAAGGTTTGCACTAACTGGAACGCCAATAGAAAACTCTTTATCTGAGCTATGGTCAATATTCGATTTCATAATGCCAGGCTACTTATTTGGATACAGAAAATTCAAAGAGCTTTATGAAACGCCAATAATAAAAGAGGGCAATGAAGTGGCAATGAACAAATTGAAAAAATTGATAGAGCCATTTGTCTTAAGAAGAATAAAAGGTGAAGTCTTAACAGAGCTACCAGATAAAATGATATCTGTTCTAAATAGCCAGATGGTGGACGAGCAAAGAGATATTTATTTGTCTTATTTAGCAAAGGCAAAGAAAAATGCAATGGAAGAAATACAAGAAAATGGAATAGAAAAGAGCCAAATAAAAATACTTGCACTATTAACAAGATTAAGACAAATATGTTGCCACCCAAGTCTATTTATAGACAACTACAAGGGCGAAAGCGGTAAGCTAAACCAATGTATAGAAATAGTAAAAGATGCAATACAATCAGGACACAAAATACTACTATTTTCAGGATACACGGCAATGTTTGAAATAATAGAAAAAGAATTGCAAAAAGAGAATATAGAATTCTTAAAATTAACAGGACAAACCAAAGTATCTGAAAGAATAAATTTAGTAGATGAATTTAACAGTAATCCAAACAAAAAATTATTCTTAATATCTTTAAAAGCAGGTGGAACAGGACTGAACTTAGTTGGAGCAGATGTGGTAATACACTATGACCCATGGTGGAACTTATCTGCGGAAAATCAGGCTACAGATAGAACTTACAGAATAGGACAAAAGAGAAACGTACAAGTATATAAATTAATAACCAAAAACTCAATAGAAGAGAAAATATATGAACTACAAAAAAGAAAAGAAACTTTGATTGATAGCATGCTTTCAACAAACCAAACATTTATAAGCAAGCTTTCAAAAGAAGACATAATGAATTTGTTTGAATAATTTCGCCCAATAGGGACGCCCTTTTTTGGGCGATTTAATATTATTGAAAGAGAACAATTTCATTTTTCAAAATTACGGTATTTCGCCCTTGGCCGGAGCTCCTTCAGACTCCTCAAAAGACGGGCTCGACCTTATTTTTCAAAATGAAATTATTCTTACATATTAATATAAATTTAGTATTACTAATGAGTGATGAAAGGATATAGTATGAATGATTTTATAACTGTTGTTGGTGGCGGATTAGCTGGCTCTGAGGCTACGTACCAGATTGCTAAAAGAGGCATAAAAGTTAGATTGTACGAGATGAAGCCTAATAATTTTTCGCCAGCACATTCGAATAATAATTTAGCAGAGATTGTTTGTAGCAATTCTTTTAAGTCTAATTTGCACACGAATGCTTGTGGGCTTTTAAAGGAAGAACTAAGAAATTTAGATTCCCTTCTTATTAAAGTCGCTGATGAAACTGCTGTACCAGCTGGGCAGGCTTTAGCTGTTGATAGAGAGGTGTTTTCTAAAAAGGTTACAGAAACTTTAGAAAACATGGAAAATGTAGAAATAATAAGGCAAGAAATTGGAAAAGATGGACTATCAATAGAAAGCATTGCAAAAGATGGAATTGTTATAATTGCAACAGGTCCACTTACTTCTGATGCCTTATCTAAGCAAATTCTAGAATTTACAGGAGAAAACGATTTACACTTTTATGATGCAGCAGCTCCAATAATATTTAAAGATAGTATTGACATGAATATAGCTTTTTATGGCAATAGATATGAACAAGAAAGAGCTAAAGATGAAGATGTAGAGGAATGGAAAGCAAAGCAGAAAAATGATGGAGATGCAAGCTATATAAATCTTCCAATGAATAAAGAAGAATATGAACATTTTTGGAATGAATTAGTTAATGCAGAGGTTGTAGAATTACATCAATTTGAAAAAAGAGAAATTTTTGAAGGCTGTATGCCAGTTGAAGTAATGGCAAAGAGAGGAATAGATACATTAAGATATGGCCCATTAAAGCCAATGGGATTTACAGATCCACGTACAGGTTACAGGCCATATGCACTAGTTCAGTTAAGGCAAGACAATAAAGATGCAACAATTTATAATATTGTTGGATTCCAAACAAATTTAAAATTTGGAGAACAAAAACGAGTATTTAGTATGATACCAGGTTTAGAAAATGCGGAATTTGCAAAATATGGAGTAATGCATAGAAATACTTTCATAAATTCTACAAAATTATTAGATAGAACATACCAATTAAAGAAAAACAAAAACATATATTTTGCGGGACAAATTACAGGAGTAGAAGGTTATGTAGAATCTATTTCATCTGGATTAGTTGCTGGAATAAACGCTGTAAAACAATTAAGACAAGAAGAAAAGGTCGAATTTTCTGAATATACACTGATAGGAGCTTTGGCTCAATATATATCGACGCCAAATGAAAAATTTCAACCAATGAATGCAAATTACGGGATTTTACCAGAGCTAGAGGGAAAAAAGATATCAGATAAAAAATTGAAATATGGAAAATTATCAGATAGAGCGTTAGAAAAATTATTTTTAATAGAGTAGGATTCACAGCCTGCTCTATTTCTTATATAAAAAAAGTATGTGTATTCACAGGTACACATACGATTACAAGTTTGACCGTTGGAATCAAACATTTTTATTTGTAATAGAATGATAACATATTATTTAAAGTTTGTCAAATGATTTTTATACAAACAGTGTTATAATTCATTTGTGATAATGTCTTAATAAATCATTTGAGAAAATATCAATTTTGAATTATATACAAAGTGTTACAAAAATATAACAAAATATTACATTTTTGTTAAAATACACACAAATTTTTTCTCTTATGGTATATTTATTGTGATAAATAAGACCTAGTATACATAAAGTATTGAAAAAATAAATTATATATGCTATAATATAGACATATGAGTTATAAAAGGAGATTGATAAAATGGCTAAGAGAAGTAATAAAATTGAAAATGAATATCGACAATACTTAAAAATGTCACCCGAATTTGTACATTTAACAGGTGGATCTTTAAAGGAACAAATTGTTGTTTTGGATAATGCAGTAGAAAAGATAACTGCTCAAATGATTAATTTGTCAACCGAAATTGAAGCATTAGGCAAAAGTGAAAAAGAAGAAGACAAAAAAGCTTTAGAAGCAAAAAAAGCCAGAAAAGAAAGCTTAAATAAGGCTTTGGAAAATGCTAAAAAAGAAAGAGATGAAAAGAAACCAAAGTTAGAAAAGAAATTAAATAGAGTTCAAGGGTTTGAAAAGAATAAGGCACAGATTGAAAGAATAAAACAGATAAAAAATGATCTTGGAAATAAAAAAATGCATTTAGAATATGAAGTAAGCTATAATGAAAAGAAGATTTCTGAACTTGAAGAGCAAGTAACTGAAATAGATAAAGATGAAAATACTAAGTCAGTTATAGCTGAACTTGAAAAAATGCAAAAGTCTGACGTGAAAAATTTCGATGTTGATGATATTAAAAAATTAGATGAATTAGAAGCAAAAAAATCTGATATTGATGAAAAGAAAGCAGGAATTAAATCTAAAATTGACAGCTTGAAAAATGCCAATAAAGATTTAGAGCATAAAATTGATACATTAAATACTGAAATTGCAAAATGTGATTTTGCTTGGAAGAACTTATTTGCAAACAAGACATGGGATGAAATTGAAGCTAAATCTATGGATGGCAGATTTACAAAGAAAGAAGAAAAAGCTAAACAAGAAGAACCAAGTAAAGAAGAGCCTAAACAAGAAAAAGCTCCAGATACTGAGAAACCTACAGTAGAAGATATAGATAAACCAGTAGAACCAATGTGGACTGATTTACAATCAGAAGAAGAAGCTAAGAAAGAAGAAGCTGAACAAGCAGCAAAGGAAAACAATGAAAAGGCACTAGTAAAAACAAGCAGATGGTCTAAATTATGGAATGCAATAAAGCACCCAATTCAAACTATAAAAGCTGCAAGAGAAAAAGCTAAGTCTGGAGAAGGTAAAAGAATTATAAAAAATGGTGATGCAATTAAAAAAGATGGAGAGCCAGAAAAAACAGAAGCACAAAGTGTTGATGCATTTATAGCAAAATTACGCCAAATGTCTGAAAAAGAAGCTGCAAAAGATGTGCAAAATAAGGATAATAAAGAACAACCAGATTATTCAAAATATGTAGCAAGACATGCAAGAAAAGTTGAAGCTCAAAAACAAAGAGACGACGAAGGAAGATAAAATTAATTTCATATAAATATTAGAAAACTAAGTGAAATATTCGCTTAGTTTTCTTGCTTTTTACGACATATTAGTATAAAATAAACAAGAAATTGAATGTTTACAACTTACATGAGGGGAATAAAATATGAAACAGATTTTATTTGTTATTGCAATGAAGAAGGAAGCAACAGATATTGCAGAAAAATTGAAATTAGAAAAGATTAACGAAAAAGTATATAGAAAAGAAAATATTTCTTTAATTATTACAGGGATTGGAAAACAACAGACTGCAATCAATTTAACCAGATATTTAGAAAACTGTGAGATAAAGCCAGATTTAATAATAAATATGGGATATGTTGGCTCTACTAACTCTAAAATTGGAGAATGGGTTAATGTTAGTAAATCTTATAATTATGAATGGAACATTCCAGGAGAGCAACAATATACTGTTGAAGAATTTAATGATGACAGAATTAAAACATTAGAAAATATTAAGAAATTACCATGTTATAGTGCTGAAAGTTTTGTAACACATACAGATATAAAAGACGATGTGCTTTTTGACATGGAACTAAATTCTATTTATATAATTTGTTGCATGTGTAAGATAGATTTAATATCACTAAAAAAAGTTAGTGATAATTTGAGTCTGGATGATTACTACAAAAATATAGATATGAAAAAAGTAATGGAATTAACCAGTGGATTAGAATTATTAAGAGGAGAACTATAAATGTATTTGAAAAGACTAGAACTGCAAGGGTTTAAATCGTTTGCAGATAAGACTGTATTGGAATTTAAGACGGGTATTACAGCTGTTATTGGACCAAATGGTTCTGGTAAGAGTAATATTTCGGATAGCATTAGGTGGGTACTTGGAGAGCAGAGTATGAAGTCTTTAAGAGGCGCAAAGGCAGAAGACGTAATATTTGCGGGTACTCAAAATAGAAAATCGTTGGGATTTGCAGAGGCATCTATTGTAATAGATAACTCTGATGGAAAATTACCAATTGAATATAATGAAGTAACAGTTACAAGAAAATTATATAGAAGTGGTGAGACTGGCTATTTTATAAATAAAACACCATGTAGACTTAAAGATATTATAGAATTGTTTATGGATACCGGTATTGGAAAAGACGGATATTCTATAATTGGACAAGGTAAAATTGACGAAATTTTGAGCAATAAATCAGATGATAGAAGACACATTTTCGAAGAGGCTGCCGGAATTGTAAAGTATAGAACTCGTAAGGTAGAATCTGAAAAAAAACTAGAGCAAACAAAGCTCAATCTATTACGTATAAATGATATTTTATCTGAAATAGAAGGACAATTAGATCCACTTAAATTGCAGGCAGATAAAGCCAGAAAGTTCTTAGATTTAAGAGAAGAACTTAAGAGTATTGAAGTTGGATTATTTGTGTATAACATAAATACATATAAGGAAAAACTTGAACAAATTATAGAGGATTTACAAATTTTAAAAGACCAAGAAACATCGGAAAGCCAAAAGTTAGAAGAGGGTCAAAATAAAAAAGATACTTTAAAAGCTAGAATTGATGAACTTATTGCAGAAATTGAAAACATGCAAAATGTTGGTTTCGAGAGTAAGACTAAGATTGAACAGTTAAATTCTCAGATAAATGTTTCTAAAGAAAGAATTTCAAACAATGCTACAAATATTGAAAGACTTACAAAAGAAATAGAGGAACTACATCAAAGAATTAATGATTTCAATGAGGAGAAAGATAGCAAGGTTTCTAAGAAGGACAACTTATTTAAGAATAAGGAAAAGTTTGAAACAGAACTGAAAGAGAAGGAAGAAGAGCTTGCAAAAATATCTGCTAAATTATCTGAAAAAGAGCTTGAGATAGAAGGCAAGAAGAAACAAGTAGAAGCAGATACAGACGCAAAATATGAAAGACTTGCCGAAATTAATACATATGAAATTAATTACGAAAACTTAGAAAAAACTAAGAAAAACGTAAAGCAAGAGCTTCAAAGTACTATTTCTGAATTAGATAGTAACAGAATAAAGAAACAAGAAATTTCGAAGAACTTTCAAGAAATAGAAAATACAAGAAACAAAGCTGTTAAGACTCTAACAGAAATCAAGGCTCAAAAAGAAGAGGCTTTAGCTGTTATAAAAGACTTTGATGAAAAAATAAATAAGCTTACAGCAGAGTATAGAATGAAGGATTCTAGATGTAAGTTCTTGATCGAAACAGAACGTGATAAAGACGGATATATGAAGAGTGTTAAATCTTTACTACTTGCATGTGAACAAAATAGTGAATTAAATGCAGGAGTTGAAGGTGTGCTAGCAAGTCTTATTTCTGTTGACAAAAAGTATGAAACTGCAATCGAAATGTGCTTAGGCCAGGCTATGCAAAATATAGTTACGAAAACAGAAACAGATGCAAAAAAATTAATAGAGCATTTGCGTAACAACAATTTAGGAAGAGCAAGCTTTTTACCAATTTCATCAGTTCATGGAAAGAAAATAGAAAAAGTAAATTCTAATGGAATAGATGGAGTTATTGGCATAGCAGCAGACCTAGTAAAAGCAGATAAGAAATACCAAGACATAATTTGGAACTTGCTTGGTAGAACAGTAATTGTAGAAAATATGGATAGTGCCATAAAACTTGCAAAGGCTAACAGCTATTCGTTTAGAATAGTAACACTAGAAGGAGACGTAATAAATCCATCTGGTGCAATTAGTGGTGGTTCGGTAGCTCAAAAGACCGTAAATATATTAGGAAGAAGCAGAGAAATTGAAGAATTAAAGACTAAGTTAAAAGAACTTGATTCAGAAATTAAGAAGCTAGAAAAAGAAAAGGAAGAACATTCTGTAAAAATAGCAGATACAATAGAAGAATCTGCAAGGCTAGAGAAAAATTTACAAGAAATTGAGATTACATATGCAACTAAAAAGCAAGAATTAGACATGATAGACAGTCAAATTACTAAACTTGAAGAAAAAATGGCTAAGCTAAAAAATCAAGTTGAAGAAATTGATGAAGAAAAGAAAAAATTAGAAGTTTCTAAGGAAGGCACTAAACAAGTAATTGAAAATTTAGACAAAGAAATGCAAGAATTAAATGCAGAGATTACTCAGTTTGCAGAGCTAAATAAAGACGACCAAACATACATAGACAACTTAAATACAGATATAACAGATTTAAAAATTTCTGTATCTTCATTTGATGAGAGTGGAACATCTCTTGACGAAATGATTGCAAGAATAGAGCAAGATATTCAAAATGCAAATGCAAGCATAGAGACAAAACAAGCAGACATAGAGAATGCAAAACTAGAGACTGCTAAAAATGAAGAAGCAATTTCGAACTTCGAGCAAGAAATAGAAAAGATTAAATCCGAAGTTACAAATAGCTCTGAAAAGATAGAGGCTTTAAAGAATGAAAAGACATCAAAAAATGAGGAATTAGAAAAAATAGAGGCTCAAATAGAGTCACAATATAGTGTATTAAATGGTCTAAAAGAGCAAATAGTAAAAGTAGAAAGTAAGAAAACAAAACAAGAACAAGACATAGACGATTTAATAAACAGATTGTGGCAAGAATATGAGCTAACTCCTAACAACGCAGATGGTTACGCAAAGCCAGATAATGTTCAAGTTGCTCAAAAGAGAACAACAGAACTACGTAAAAATATAGCAGACTTAGGAAGCATAAATGTAGATGCAATAGAAGATTACAAAAAAATGCAAGAAAGATATGACTTTATGAACGAGCAAAGACTTGATTTAGAAGACTCTATAACAAAGCTTAGAAACGTAATTTCTGAAATGACAACTACAATGCAAAAGCAATTTGATGAGAAATTTAAACAAATAAACAAAAATTTCAACGAAGTGTTCATTGAATTATTTGGTGGAGGAAAGGCAGAGCTAATATTAGAAGATGAAGCCAATATACTAGAATGTGGAATAGATATCAGGGTACAACCACCAGGAAAGAAACTACAAAACATGATGCTATTATCGGGTGGAGAAAAAGCACTAACAGCAATAGCCATATTGTTTGCAATACTAAAAATAAATCCAGCTCCATTCTGCATATTAGACGAAATTGAAGCCGCTCTTGATGACGTAAACGTTGCAAGATATGCCTTATATTTAAAGAAATTCAGCACAGAAACACAGTTCTTAGTAATAACACATAGAAAAGGAACAATGGAAATTGCAGATACAGTTTACGGTGTAACAATGGAAGAAAAGGGAATAAGCAAACTATTGTCAATGAAGCTAAAATAATAGCTTTTGAGATTATATAATAAGGAATACTAGCGATGTATCTCGCAGTATTCTTTTTTTATTATTGAAAAATTTTAAAGAAGAGTATGAATTTTTTTCTATAAAATATAAATAATAACTATGGGTGATTTTATGAATATGGATTATAGAAAAATCTTAGAAGAAAGATTAAAGAATGGTATAAAAAATAATGAGTTTGTAATTTATTTGCAACCTAAATTTTATACGAATACTGGTAAACTTGCAGGAGCAGAAGCGCTAATTCGTTGGAATAGAGACGGAAAGTTAGTGATGCCCAATATTTTTATTCCACTGTTTGAAAAATACGAACTTGTAACTGTGCTAGATACTTATGTTTTAGAAAATATCTGCAGATTACAACAACAGTGGAGAAAACAGGGATACAACATTGTGCCAATATCTGTGAATGAGTCTAGACTTCACTTATATAACGAAAATCATATAAATGAACTAATAGATTTAGTAAATAAATATAATGTTCAACCTAATACAATAGAGCTTGAAATGACTGAAACAACTGTAGTCCACAATGTTGAATTAGCAAAAGAAGCAGAAAAGAATGTGCACAAACTAGGATTTATAGTCTCGATGGATGACTTTGGTACGGGATATTCATCATTCAGTATGTTAAAAAATATAAACATTGATGTATTAAAAATGGATAAAAGCTTTTTTGATGATGTGTTAGAAAGCAGAAAAGGAAAAATAATAATAGAAGCAATAATAGAAATGGCTCATAAATTAGAAATACAGGTTGTAGCTGAAGGGATAGAAACGAAAGAGCAGGTAGATTATCTGAAGAGGATAAACTGTGATATGATACAGGGGTATTACTTTGAAAAGCCAATAATAATAGAAGAATTTACAATAAAATACATAAAAAATTGACATAATACTTGTAAAGCGCTTCAAAATATAGTAAAATATATATTATATGAATATTTTTACAAAGGAGGTTTCTATATGGAAGAAAAAATTTCACGACAAGTAGAAAAACTAAGAGAACAAGATGAAAAAGTTTTAGCTGAATTAAAAAAGGGAAATAATAGAACTAAAATTACGATAGTTTTAAATTTAGATAGGAAAAGTGTAAATGCGTCCATAAGAAGGCTGATAAATAATGGAATAATTACAAGCAAAGAAATAATAATGTATCAAGAGGTTGCTATTGATAAGGTTGTATTAGAACTTGTTAAGAAGAGATATCCGATAACACAAATTAATGCAATTACTAATATTGGGTACAAAGATATAGTTGCATCAAAAGAAAGATTGGTAGCAAGAGGAGAATTAGATGAGAAGGAGCTAAACCTAAAGACAAGGGTTAGAACTGAAAAGAAGGAAAAATTATTGGAGCTTTTAAAGAGTGGAATGACAAGAAAAGAAGCTTCAGAAACATTGGGAGTAAGTAGAGGTACTGTATATGAGTATACAGAAGAATTAATTAGAGAAGGAAGAATAAAAAAGGAAGAAATAAATTTTGAAAAATGTGGACGAAAAAGAAATGAAAACGTAGAGAGGCATGGAAATTTCGAAGTTGAACTAGAACAAGAACGTGAAAAAGTTGAACAAAAAGTAGCAGAATTATTACAAGCTGGATTGAATTTGACTCAAATATCAAGAGAGTTTGAAATAAGTCAGAGAAAAATAAGACCAATAGTCGATAAAGTTGTACGAGAAGGAAGAGTAAAAGCACCAGAACGAAGCATTATCAAACATACAGAGAATGTAGTTTTACCAGAAGTAGAGATTGAAGAAAATGATGATATATCACTTCTATATAGATCTAGAACTGCACTGGAAAGTATTTACAATAGAACTAGAGAATGTAAGATTGATAACAAAACAAAAAAATTATGTTTTATGTATTGCCAGAATATTGTTCAAGAGGGAATAGCCTTAAAGGATAAAGAATTAGAATTATTAACAGAAACTATTGCAAAGGGTGAAGGACCAATAGATCAGAGAGCTATAAGGCTTGTCGCAAGAGAGTATACAAGGCGAGAAAATTTAGTTCCAGCCATAGAAATGATTGACGAATGTTTAAAACGTAATAGCACAGATAAAGAGATGTTATATATAAAAAAGGTTATGCAAGAGACACAAGAAAGAATAGATCAACATAATAAGGCAAAAATGAAAGAACAGATAAAAGCAGAAAGATAATTAATAAGAGGAGCATGAAGAAAAATATGGAATTAAACAGTAAAGGACAAGAAGACAGAGAAAGAGAATTAGAAGAAAAAGTATTATATTTGAGAAAAAGAGAGTATTCGATAGCTGAAATTGCAGCAGCAGTACATATAGGACAGCTAAGAGTTGTAGAGATAGTAAAAAGGTTAATAAGCCAGGGAAGAATTGATGCAGAGTATCAAAACCTAAAAAGAAGAGATAATTTAGGAAGAAGAGAGAGAACTCTAGAGCTTATAAAAGAAGGAAAATCAGTAAAGGAAATATCAGAAATTTTATGTGTTTCGTTAGATACTGTATATATATATGTAAAAAAATTTATTGCAGATGGAACTGTATCGAAAGATGTATTAAAGAAAAATGCCGATAAAGCATTAGAAAATAGAGTGTTAGAGTTAAGAAAAAAAGGCTATTCGAAGAGTCAGATAATGTATGAGTTAAAAATAGGAAGAAAATCTGTTGTTGAAATTATAAGAAAATTAGTAGAAGAAGGAGAACTAGATTCAGAAAAATCATCAAATCAAGATGAAAAATATGAAGAACGTAGAAAAGATGAAGCTTTGGAATTGGTGAAAGAGGGATATACGATTAATGATATATCTAAAGTGTTGGCAGTATCTGTAAGTACAACATATCATTTGGTAAATGAGCTGGTAGCAGAAGGCAGGATTGGAGAAGAGGAGATAATACTAAAAAAACAAGCGAGAATGTCAGAATTAGAGCCTAGAGTTACCGAACTTTTAGAAAATAGAAGCAGAAGACAAGAAATAGCACATATATTACATATTTCTTATGCTGAATTGAATCCTATAATAAACAAGTTGATATCAGAAGGAAGAGTTCATCCAGCGTCAAAAAATGATGGAAGAAAATCAAAAAGACAAGAAAGTGCAGAAAGACAGAGAGCTATAGAAGAAAAAAATCATGAGGCTACAATTGAAAAATGTAGAAAGAGAATGGAAGAGCTTGCAACTGAGATAAATACAGGAACAATTTGTAATACGACTAAGAGACAATATTTTAATTGTTGCCAAGAAATTGTTCAATGTGGTGGAAAACTTGAAAAGGCAGAATTGGACCTTTTGTCTGAGGCTATTGCATATGGAGATGGTAGATATAATCCAGAAAGTTTAAGATTTATTGGTACTGAATATGCTAAACTTGGAGATTTTAAATCGGCGATAAGATTAAGCTCTACATGTATGCAAATATATGGGGAAGATGAGAAAACTATCAAGATTAGAGCTATTTTAATGAATATGCAGAAAAAACAAAGAGCCCATGATTTAATGAAGCAAGGACAATCTGTCAGAGGAATAATGGAAATTACAGGATTAAGTGAAGTTGAGGTATTAGGTATACAAAAAGAAGAAATGGCAGTTACAGAAAGATAGATGAATATTAAGAGGACAAGTAGAATACTATGTATAAAAGTACATAGTATTTTTATGTGCAAATGAAAAGGAGGAATTTTTATGTGGCATTCTAGTAGTGTTGAGGAGGTTTCAAAAAATTTAAAGACTAATGTTAATATTGGGTTATCGGAAGATGAAGCTCAAAAGAGATTTGAAAGATATGGACCAAATAACTTAAAGGAGAAGAAAAAGGAAAGTATATTTGTTAAGTTTATTAAGCAATTTAATGATTTTATGATTATTACACTGATAATAGCAGCTATTGTATCGGCAGTTGTTTCTAAGCTTAACGGAGAAGCAGATTACATAGATTCTATTATAATTGTTGCTATTGTTGTTTTTAATGCTATTATGGGACTAGTTCAGGAGCAGAAGGCAGAAAAATCGTTAGAGGCTTTAAAGAAGATGTCTGCTCCGAATGCAAAAGTAAGAAGAAATGGAAGAGTTCAAGAGATTGATGCAACAATGGTAGTTCCAGGAGATGTTGTAATTTTAGAAGCGGGAAACTATGTACCGGCAGATTGTAGATTGATAAATAGTTTTAATTTAAAAATTGAAGAATCAGCATTAACAGGAGAAACTATTCCAAGTTTAAAAGATAGTAGTAAGATTTTAAAAGAGAATACTGCAATGGGTGATTTGTGTAATATGGTATTTGCAACTACAATTGTCGTAAATGGGCATGGAGAGGCAATAGTTGTTGAAACTGGAATGAATACAAGAGTTGGTAAGATTGCTGGAATGATAATAGAAGATGAGTCTCCAGAGACTCCAATTCAAAAGAAACTTGCAGAGGTTGGCAAGATTTTAGCCATTGCTTGTATAATAATTTGTGTATTAATTTTTGTGATAGGCATATTTAAAAAGATTCCTATTGTAGAGATGTTTATGACGTCTGTAGGACTTGCTGTTGCTGCAATTCCAGAGGGACTGCCTGCAATTGTTACTATAATGCTTTCTATTGGTGTTACAAAAATGGCTAAGAAAAACAGCATTATACGTAAACTTCCAGCAGTTGAAACACTAGGAAGCAGTAGTGTAATTTGCTCGGATAAGACAGGAACCTTAACACAAAATAAGATGACTGTAACAGAAGTGAGAAATTGCTTTGGAAGAGCTAACAGCAATGAGAGAAAGTTTATTTTAGAACTTGGAACTATGTGTACAGATACAACAGAAGAACGAACCCAAGGTAAGCTATGCTTTGTGGGAGAGGCAACAGAAGTTGCAATCTCGAATGCTGCAATGGAGGCAGGAGTAAGTAAATCCTTTTTGTATGATGAAATGAAAAGAATTAATGACATTCCATTTGATTCTAAAAGAAAGATGATGACAACAATTCACAAATACGGAAATAAATATAGAATAATTACAAAAGGAGCACCAGATGTATTATTAAAAAGGTGTAGTAATTGTTATTCTGGTGGCCAAATTGTGCCAATCTTTAGTAAAAAAGACGATATAAATGAACAAAATAATCAGATGGCGGAGAAGGCATTAAGAGTGATTGCAGTGGCGTATAAAGATGTGGAAAAATTGCCAGAAATGCAGGAAATGGAGAAGGACTTAATATTTTGTGGATTAATTGGAATGATTGACCCTCCAAGAGAAGGTGTGAAAGAGGCAGTAAGAACTTGTAGAAGGGCTGGAATAAAGACTGTAATGATTACAGGTGACCATTTGCAAACGGCGAAGGCTATTGCAAAAGAGCTAGGAATATTGAAGAGAGGCGATTTAGCAATAGACGGTGAGACTTTGGAGAGAATGAGCCAACATGAACTTGAACAAAACATAATGGATTATTCAGTATTTGCAAGGGTTTCACCAGAACATAAGGTAAGAATTGTGAAGGCATTTCAGAGTACAGGTGCAGTAGTTGCAATGACTGGAGATGGAGTGAATGATGCTCCAGCTTTGAAAAATGCAGATATAGGAATTGCTATGGGAAAAGGTGGTACAGACGTAGCAAAAAATGCGGCAGATATGGTTTTGTTAGATGACAACTTTGTAACAATTGTAGAAGCTGTTAAACAAGGAAGAAACATATATGATAATATAAAAAAGGCAATACATTTCTTAATTTCGACTAATATAGGAGAAATAGTAACAATATTTTTCGGATTAATATTAGGAATAAAATCACCGTTACTGGCAATTCAATTATTATGGATAAATTTAGTAACAGATTCGTTTCCAGCCATTGCACTAGGATTAGAAAAAGAAGAAGAAAATATAATGAGCAGACTTCCAAGAAACCCTAAAAAGAGTTTATTTTCAGATGGACTGTGGTGGAAAATAATGATAGAAGGTGCAATGTTAGGAATGTTTACATTATTGGCATTTAGTATTGGAAATCGACTATATTCAGTAGAGGTTGGAAGGACAATGGCATTCTTAACATTAGGTATTTTGGAATTGGTACATAGTTTCAACATCAAAAGCGAAGAAAGTATATTTAAGATTGGAATATTTGAAAATAAATATTTAGTTGGAGCATTAGTATTAGGAGTAATATTGCAAGTAGTGGTAGTTGTTGTAAGACCACTTGCACAGGTGTTTAGTTTAGTTCCACTAACGGAAATACAATGGCTATATACAATATTAATTGCAGTAGCACCAATACCAATTGTAGAAATACAGAAAGCGGTAAATGGATATAAATTTGGAAGAGTTGTATATGCAAAAAATAATTAAAATAGCCCAAAAAGATTGAAATGTACTACTACTTTATGGTATAATATTATGTTGACAGACTAAATAAGAGAAGAATTAGGAGGAGCAATGGAACAAAAAGTAAATATATCGGGTAAAAAAGGTGTAAGAACAATATCTGGAAAAGAAAGAGCAGAAAGAAAACAACAAGTTTTGAAATTATATAAAGAAGGCCTTCCAGCAAAAGCAATAGCCTACGAAATGGGAAGGTCAACGAGTTTGATATATAGTATAATTGCTGAATTGAAAGAAGAAGGAAAAATAGTAGTAAACGAGAAACCATTTGAAAATACTAAAGTAAGAGATGCTGTTATTATGTATATGCTTAGCAGAAGATACACTGATAGAGAAATTGGTAAATTTTTAGATGTTAGTTTTAATACTATACAAAATGTAAAAAATAGAAAGGAAACTTTAACTGATGAAGAAATAAATAAAATAATCGAAGAAAATGCTAATGATATAGAATTGGCTAATGCAAGATATATAGAAAAAAAGGTAGATGATAATGAGAAAAGATTAATAGAATTATTACAGCAAAATGAATTAAGTCTTAATGAAATTGCAGAACAATTACAAATGAGTATGAATGGATTAAGAAAAGTATTAGATCACTTAGTGTATCAAGGAAAAATTGACCCAGAAATTTGTACAAAGGCAATGCAGGAATATATGAATGATAAAAAAATGAAAAGAACATATGAAAGAAAAAAATATCATTCTGAAAGATTTGTAGTAGGTACTGTAAAAAAATGTAGAAAAGATTTACAATTGTTAATTAAAAGAGCCAAGTCTAAAGAAATTAGTGAAGCTGAAAAGACAAAATATTATGAGTTGTGTAAACAAATTGTAGGAAATGGGGAAAAACTTACATTAGAAGAAATTGAGGCGTTATCAGATTCGATTGCATATGGTGAGGGAAAAGTTAATTTAGAAGCTATTAAATTTATAACTAATGAATATGCAAAAGCAGAAAATTTAAAGCCAGCGCTTCAATTAGTAAATACATGTATTGCAGTACATGGAGAAAGTGAAGAACTGGAAAAAGCGAGAAATATTGTATTAGGCTTATATAAGAAACAAGCAATACGCATGTGCTTAAAGCAAGGATTTACGGTTGAGGAAACCATGGCAAGAGCAGGAGCGAGTGAAAATGAAGTAAGAGAAATAAATAGACAATACACACAAGGAGTAGAACAATCTGATAAAAATACTACTAAAAAGGCTGATGTAGAACGTTAATTAAAGAAAAAAATGGCTGAAAATTGCGATATTTTCAGCCATTTTTGCATGTATAACGGATGAATGAATAATTGGATTTGCATTTGTATATAATATATGGTATAATGGAAAGCGTCGCAGTTAAAAAGGAGTGTGAAATTATTTTATACAATAGATTAAAATACTGCACGAAAGAAATTTTAAAATTGCTAACAATTGTTTCAATAGCACTATTTATAATAATTGCAATAGTATTTGTAAAATACGACCCAGTGTATGCTGTGAAAATAAACGACGAAATAGTAGGCTATGTAAAAAGCAAAATAGCAATGGAAGAAAAGATAAACAACGAAGTTTTAACATCGGATAATCCATGTGCTGTGTTCTCGGAACTAACTGTAGAACCAACATACGAATTAATATTATCAGATGTTGATGCGGAAGACGATGATAAAATAGCAGAAGTGTTATCAGAAAATATAACTACAATGTATAAGGTTTATGCTGTTACAGTAGATGATAATATAGAAACATATGTAAATACTGTAGAAGAGGCGGAAAATATAGTTTCGGAAATGCAAAGCGAATATTCAGAAGATGTTGCAAAAGTTGGAATACAAGAACAGTATACAACAGATTACGAGAGTATTGGAACACAAACATTGGAAGTTGCCAAATTGAGTGTTGACACAGATTTAAGAGGAATACAGACAGAGCAAGAAAGAATAGCAGAAGCAACATTTAATGGAGTATATTTTAGTGTGAAACCCGTAGTAGGAAATATCACATCAAGATATGGAGTAGTGGAAACAAGTGTAAGAAACCATGCTCATGGAGGATTAGATATAGCGGCACCATATGGAACAAGCATAAAAGCAGCAGCAGATGGAACGGTTTCGTATTCTGGCTGGATGAGTGGATATGGTTACTTAATTATAATTGACCATGCAAATGGAGTTCAAACATATTATGGACACTGTAGTAAATTATATGCATCTGTTGGAGATGAAGTAACAGCAGGAGATGTAATTGCAGCAGTTGGTTCAACAGGGAATTCAACAGGAAACCACTTACACTTAGAAATAAGGCTAAATGGAAAGAAAATAAATCCACAATTATATTTATATAAATAAAAAAATAATTATAATATTTAATTAAACAGTGAAAAGTTAAAGGAATGTTTTGTATTTACAGAGCATTCTTTTTTGAAATAAGAGCAGAGTATTTTAATAACTGTATTGAGATTTATAGTGAAAAATATTAAATGAAATTACATAAATATTCGCTTTCTTTTCACAAACTTTTCACAAATATATTGTATTATAACATTAGATTAGGGTAGAATGATTAATGGAGCTAATCTAAACAAAAACTTCTCGCAAGATGTTAATTTGAAACTTGGTAAGAACAAAATATAGTATAAAAAGCTAAAAATACTAAAAAGAAAATTTTTAATGTCTTGAAGAAAGAGAGAAAGGATAGTAATAAAAATGGAAGAAAATAAGGAAAATGTAAAAACACCAGATGCAGTTGTAGATAAATCTGGTAAAGAATTTAAGGCAGTAAAACAATCAGAAAAAAAGCAAAAAGGTCAATCTAACTTTGGAAAAAGTGTAGCAGTACCATTTTTGAGCGGTGTGCTTGGTGCAACACTTATATTAGGAACATGTTTAGGAGTTCCAGAGATACGAAGCAATATAATAGGAGAAAACAACAACAATAATAATAAATCTGTTTCAACCAGCACAAGTACATCAACAGGAACATTAAACACAACACAAATTTCTTTAGCAGATTATTCTGGAACAGGAATTGCTGTTGCACAAAAAGTATTACCTTCAATAGTAGGTATTGAAGTAAACTATACGGTTAATTCAATGTTCTTTAACCAACAAAGCACTGCAACTGCAACAGGTTCGGGAATTATTATTAGTGAAGATGGATATATTATTACAAATAACCATGTAATAAGTTCAAGCTCATCTTCATCATATTATACAATTGGAGAAGCAAACTCTATAAAAGTGACACTAAACGGAGATGAAAATAAGTATGATGCTAAAATAGTGGGAACCGATTCTCAAACAGATTTAGCTGTAATTAAAATAAATAAAACAGGTCTAACAGCAGCAGAGTTAGGCAGCTCAAGCTCTGTACAGGTTGGTGAATTTGCAATGGCTGTAGGAAGCCCATTAGGAATGCAAAACACTGTTACAGGTGGTATGATTTCTGCTCTAAACAGAGAAGTAACAGATTCTGATGGAAAAACATTTACATTAATTCAAACAGATGCTGCAATAAACTCTGGAAACAGTGGAGGAGCCTTAGTAAATAGCAAAGGTCAAGTAATAGGAATAAATACATTAAAAGTTTCATCAACAGGTGTTGAAGGAATGGGATTTGCAATTCCAATTGATTCTGCAAAACCAATTATAGAACAATTAATTCAATACAATAAAGTAAAAAGACCATATATAGGAATTGCAGGTAGAGATCTAGACGAAACAACAGCAAAGAGAAACAACTTAGTAGTTGGTATTTATGTTGCAAGTGTAGACGAGTATTCGGCAGCAGAAAAAGCTGGAATAAAAGCCGGAGACGTAATAGTAAAGGCTGACGGACAAGAAATAAAAACTATGACAGAATTAAACAATATTAAGAATACACACAATATTGGAGATACAATGACAGTAACAGTAAACAGAAATGGACAAGAGAAAGAGATTACATTAACATTGCAAGAACAATAATGTTATTGGAAAAAAATTAAAATTTTAAAGACTATATAAATTAAACATGAATAAATTTATATTACCAATACAAATTAATAAAATACTAATTAGTTACATTCAGTTCACAAAAAGGACAAAAAGTATTGGTAATATATAACCATAGTTAGTAATAAGTTACTCCATTACTAACTAAAAAATTAGAACATCCCCTTTTATTTTCGGATCGATTGCTAAAGAGATAATAGCAATCGATTTTTTACGCTTAAATTGAATGGCTGCTAAATAAAGATAAAAAAATATCCTTAAGTAATAAACTTAAGGTAAAATAATCTATATAATAATATTGATGGTGTACCATATGATGCAAATTTGATAAAAAACTCATTCATTACATGAATAAACAGGTAAGGATGAGTTTTTTGTTATGCAAAAAAAGAGCAACAAATTATACAAAGAAACTATGCCAATCGATTTTAAAGGTTAAATACTATTGACTGTTAAGAATGAATAACCTATAATAGCATAAGTAGGAGGCAGACATGAACATATATCCTAAACTAGATAAAAATTTTAATGGACTTAAAGAATTAGAAAATATATAAAAAAAGATAAAGGTGTAGAACTACAGTTTTTTCACGAAGATGGAGTATGGGGAAATTATGATTTTAATACAGCTATAAATACTCTTATGAAGAAAATACCAAGTATAAAGGAAATTACAATACATCCACCATTGGATGATTACGATATTGAACTTGTTGTACTAAAAGATAGGAAACTATTAGAAACAAAAATTGAAGAAGCAATAAAAATATCAAAACAATATAATATAAAAATAAATTTGTTGTACCATGTTAGTTGGAATATGAAGATGATGGAACAAGGTGCTATTGAAATAATAGAAAAATCATTAAATTTATTAAAAGAAACTAATGTTAATATTGTACTGGAAAACATTTTTGGAATGAATGAATATGAACAAAAATGTACTGTTATAGAAATATGCAAAAAAATAAATAATCCACATCTAAGAGCCTGTATTGATGTTTGCCATTTACACTGTATGGCGAATATTTTTAAGCTAGACTTTGATTCTTTTATGAAAAGTTATATTGAAAAAGATCAAGCTAGTAAATATGTTTATCAAATTCATTTTTCAGACACAAAGAATAATGATGGGTATATTAATAAAGAAACACATGGTAGAAAGCATGATTCTTTAAGTGAAGCTCTGCAAGACTATAATATTTTAAAATTATATAATATGACAAATGCTAATATAATAACTGAAATATCAGAGGAAAACTATAACACAAGAAAAGATCAAGTAGATGAAATTAAATTATTAGAAAAAATTAGGGAGCATTAGAAATGAAAAAGAACAATGGTATGGGCATAATAAAATTAATTTTGATGGTGGTTTTAATAGTGGTTGTGGTTGCCACTGCTGTGTATTTTGCACGCAAAAAATATAGAGAAGTAAAAGCAGAAACTATAAGAACAGATATGTTACAAGTTCAATGGAAATTAAAAGACTATATTGATAAACAGACTGTAAAAGGAGAAGAAAAGAAATATCTTGGTACTAAAATTAGCGAGATGCAAGATAACGAAATAATTAAAGATTTTCTTGCTAAGAAGATAATTTCAGAAGAAGAATACGATAAATACTATGTTTTGCAAGACGAAAATTTGGCAGAAGCTGGACTAGAAATTACAAACTATGAGGGCAGTTATTTCTTAATTAATTATAATACATATGAAGTAATAGATACAAAAGGATATAATAAATCTGATGACGATGTATTGTACAAATTAACAGATATAAATAAGAAAGATGATGAGAATACAACTTCTGAAAATGGCAACACTCTTAAAGAAACAACAGAAAGTAATGATGAAAAGGAAGAAGCAGAATAAAATCTTATAAATTGATATATGAACTAAGAGAGGAAAATAGAATGAAGGAAAAAGAAGAACAACGATTAATTCAACTAAAAGCAATAGAGGAAGAAATTCATAATTCTGGAGTAGAATATATATGTGGAATAGATGAAGCTGGACGTGGACCACTTGCAGGACCTGTTGTAATTGCTGCAGCAATAATGCCAAGAAATTCTATGATCGAAGGTGTAAATGATTCTAAAAAGGTATCAGAAAAGAAAAGAGAAGAGTTATATGAAATTATAACAAAAGAGGCTATTAGTTATGGTGTTGGAATTATAGACCAAAAAGAAATTGATAGAATTAATATTTTAAATGCTACTAAGGAAGGACTTACAATGGCTGTAAAAGAGCTTAATCCAAGACCGGATTTGATAATAGTAGATGCATTAACAAAAATAGATACTGATGGGATACCATATCAGTCTATTATAAAGGGAGATGCTAAATGCTATTCAATATCTGCAGCTTCAATAATTGCAAAGGTTACAAGGGATAGAATTATGAGACAGTGGGATGAAATATACCCTCAATATGGGTTTGCAAAACACAAAGGATATGGTACAGCAGAACACATAAAAGCATTAAAAGAATATGGACCATGCCCTTTACATAGAGAATCGTTTATTAAACATTTTGTATAAAAGAGGAAGAAAGAAATGAACATTTTAGATATAATTGAAAAAAAGAGAGATGCGAAAGAATTAAATAAAGAAGAAATTGAATTTTTTGTAAAAGGATATACTGATGGTAACATACCAGATTATCAAGCTGCTGCTTTAGTTATGGCAATTTACATAAATGGAATGACAAAAGAAGAGACAACTAATTTAGCTTTAGCCATGGCATATTCTGGAGATGTATTAGATTTATCAGATATTGGAGAGGTTGTAGATAAACATAGCACAGGTGGAATTGGAGATAAAATCACATTAATTCTAATGCCAATAGTTGCAGCGTTAGGCGTAAAAGTTGCTAAGATGTCTGGAAGAGGACTGGGAGCAACTGGCGGAACAAAGGATAAATTAGAAGCAATTCCAGGATATAGAACAGAGATTGGAATAGATGAATTTATAGAAAATGTAAAGAAAATCGGAATAAGTTTAATAGGTCAAACTCTAAACTTAGCCCCAGCAGATAAAAAATTATATGCTTTAAGAGATACAATTAGTTGTACTGCTAATATTCCACTAATAAGCTCTAGTATAATGAGCAAGAAAATTGCAGCAGGAGCAAATAAAATAGTTTTAGATGTAACCTGTGGAAGCGGTGCCTTCATGAAAACTGTTGGTGAGGCAAGAGAATTGTCTAGAACCATGATTGATATTGGCAAGCTAGCAAATAAAGAGACTGTATGTATAATAACAAATATGGATCAACCTTTAGGAACTATGGTGGGAAATACACTTGAAGTTATAGAAGCAATAGAAGCTTTAAAAGGCAATATGCAAGATGATGTAAAAAATGTTGTATTAGAATTAGGTGCTTATATATTAAAACTAGATGGAAAAGGCGATAACATTCAAGAAAATAAAGAAAAAATTGAACAAGTAATATCAAATGGAGACGCATATAGAAAATTCTTGCAATTAGTAGAAAATCAAGGTGGAGACATCAGTTATATAGAAAATACGGAAAAATTTACAAAGGCAAAGTATAAAATGCCAGTGAAAACAGCAGAGACAGGATATGTGCAAAGACTAAATGCAGAAGAAGTAGGAAAAATAGCAATGCATTTAGGTGCAGGAAGAATGAAAAAAGAAGATGACGTTGATTATGCCGTTGGAATAGAACTACTAAAAAAAGTAGGATGCTATGTAAAACAAGGCGAAACAATTGCATACATATATGCAGAAGATGAACAAAAAGGCAGAGAAGCAGTAGAAAAATTGCAACAAACATATGAAATAGGTGAACAAAATGTGGAAAAAGTTGCAGATATAATTGAAATAATTGAATAAACTACAAAAAGATATCATTTTATAAAACTCAACATGTCGTGCTTGGTCGGGCTATTTAGCCCTCAAAAAGCGCACTTCCAGTTTCTTTTTATAAAATGATATCTTTTTGTACATAATTTTATAAAGAAATATGGTGTTCTTTTTTTACATAAGAATAGTTGGTTATAAGGAAATATTGTGTATTTTATTTGTTTCTGAGTTTAATCCTAAGTTTGTTAAAGTAGTGTATACATTTTTATCTTGTAAAAATCTATTTACATTTTTTAAAGAAACTCCAGTAGATTCTGCTAAAGATTCAACAGTTACAGAAGAATCGGCCTCACTTAAAAAAGTTTTTAAATGGTTTATTTCATGTTCATCTTTAGATTGACAATTAGGGCATACTGAGTTTTTTGAAGCAAAAAAGCTTCCACAACGTTCACATCTATTTAAATTCATTTGTTACCTCCTATGAAAAATATTAATTTCAAAAGAATTCTATCATAAAAATGTCAAAATATAAATAGAAAAATCAAAAAATGTAGAAAATGAAAAAAATAATTATAAAAAATCTAAAAATGTGATAAAACACCGTCGAAAACCTTCTAAAAATGTGAGAAAACTTAAAATTTCAAAAAAGGCTTGATTTATAGCTATTTGTTTGATATAATAGATTCTGTTAAAAATACGCACACAAATTCCAGTTTAAAAGCAGTGCTTTTGTAAAATCTATTTAAATGCAAAGGTTCTTTTAAATGTTAAAGATTTGTGGAGGGTAAAAACTAAAAGGAGGAACAAAAAATGGCAGTAGTTGCAATGAAACAATTACTAGAAGCTGGTGTTCATTTCGGACATCAAACAAGAAGATGGGATCCTAGAATGGCTGAATATATATTCCAAGCTAGAAACGGAATTCACATCATCGATTTACAAAAAACATCAAAAAAATTAGACGAGGCTTATGCTTTCTTAAAAGAGCAAGCTGAAGAAGGAAAAACAGTTCTATTTGTTGGAACAAAGAAACAAGCTCAAGACTGCATGAAAGAAGCAGCTGAAAAATGTGGTATGTACTACGTTAACCAAAGATGGTTAGGTGGAATGCTTACAAACTTTGCTACAATCGAAAAGAGAATTGAAAGATTAAATCAATTAGAAAAAATGGAAGAAGACGGAACTTTTGAAGTATTACCTAAGAAAGAAGTTATTCTATTAAAGAAAGAAATGGATAAACTAGAGAAAAATCTAGGTGGAATCAAAAACATGAAAGAAATGCCTGGAGTTTTATTCATAGTAGATCCTAAAAAAGAAAGAAATGCTATATTAGAAGCTAAAAAATTAAACATTCCTACAATAGGATTAATCGACACAAACTGCAACCCAGATGATGTTGATTACGTTATCCCAGGAAATGATGATGCTATAAGAGCAGTTAAATTAATAGCAGATACAATGGCTAATGCAGTAATCGAAGGTAGACAAGGAGAAACTCTAGAAGTTACATCAGATTCAGAAGATGCTATGGAGACAGAAGAAGCTACAGCTCCAACAGATATGGAAGAAGTAGTTGAAACAGCTAGCGATGCTGAATAATTTATAGTTTATAAAAATAATTAATAAACAATACCAAAGGGGGTAGGGCGGCTGCCCTATCCTTTAATGTTTGACTCTAGTAAAATTGATGGGTTAGACATTAAAAAAATGTTTAAATCGCCCTAAAAGGAGTGTACCTAATGGGCGAAAAATAAGGAGGATATAAAATGATAACAGCAAGCCAAGTAAAGGAATTAAGAGAAAAAACAGGTGCAGGAATGATGGACTGCAAGAAAGTTTTAACAGAAACAGATGGTGACATTGAAAAAGCAATGGAACTATTACGTGAAAGAGGAATAACAAAAGCTGCTAAAAAGGCATCTAGAGTTGCTGCAGAAGGATTAGTAGGTAGCTACATTTCAGAAGATGGAAAAGTAGGAGCTATAGTAGAGGTTAATGCTGAAACAGATTTCGTAGCAGAGAATGCAGAATTTAAACAATTTGTTAATGATGTTGTAAAGCAAGTTGCTTTAAATAATCCAGCTGATGTTGAAGCTTTATTAGAAGAAAAATTCATAGCAGATCCAGAAAAATCTGTTAAAGAAGCTTTAATAAATAAAATAGCTACAATCGGAGAAAACATAACAATAAGAAGATTTGCAAGATACGAAACAACAGACGGAACATTAGGACAATATGTTCATGGAGCTGGAAAAATAGCTGTATTAGTAGAAATGAAGAATGCAGATGCAGAATTAACAAAAGACATTTGTATGCAAATAGCTGCTTCTAAGCCAGAATTTTTAAACAGAGAACAAGTTCCACAAGAAAGAGTAGACAAAGAAATGGAAATACTAAAAGTTCAAGCTATGAATGAAGGAAAGCCAGAAGCTATAGCTGAAAAAATGGTACAAGGAAGAATTGGAAAATTCTATTCAGATATCTGCTTAGTAGACCAAGAATTTGTTAAAGACATGGACAAAAAAGTTGGCCAATTATTAAAAGAAAAGAATGCAGAAGTTGTTAGATTTGCAAGACTTGAAAAAGGTGAAGGAATAGAGAAAAAAGAAGAAAACTTTGCTGAAGAAGTTGCAAAACAATTAAAATAAAATAAGAACTAAAAATAATAAAAGAAAGTTGAAAATATTGAAGAAAAATTCAATATATCAACTTTCTTTTTTATTGTATTTTGTATTGCTCTTTGCTCTAGAAACTGGTATAATTAGCATGTGAAATTAACAATAACACAGGAAATAGATTAAAAGAAATTACAAATCAATTTTGCTGTATGTGCATTCAAATAAAGCGAGGAAGGAAATTAATTAATGAAAACATCTGAGAAAAAAGAGGTAAAGGAAAAAGCAAAAAAAGAAGATTCGCAAAAAGTTAAGAATATAAAATTTCATATACTTGCAATTTTTTGCATTATAATTTTTTGTGCATCAATTTGTCCTGTAACAATGCAAAATGATACGTATTATACGATAAAAATAGGTGAACACATAATTAATACTAAAACTGTGGATATGCAAGACCCATTTTCATGGCATGAGTTACCATATACATATCCTCATTGGGCTTATGATGTAATGATTTATTTGATATATAATTTAGGCGGATTTTTAGGAATTTTTATATCAACAATAGTATTTGCGTGTATATTAGGTATTCTAATGTATTGTACAAACTATAAAATATCTAAAAACAAACTAATTTCGTTTGCAATTACAATTGGTGGAATGTTCTTAATAAAAGATTATATAGCAGCAAGAGCACAACTTGTAACATTTATATTGCTTGAACTTACAATTTTATTAATAGAAAATTTCTTAGAAAAGAAAAAGGTAGGCTATGCTATTGGAATTATAGTTATATCTACAGCAATAGCAAACTTGCATTGTGCTGTATGGCCATTTTTCTTTGTAATATTCTTGCCATATATTGCAGAATATTTAATATTTACTGTAATTGATGCTCAGCCAGTTTACAGAATAAGAAAAAAATATTATGATATAAAAATAAAAAATTACAATAAGAAAATAGAAAAAGAAACAATAGAAGAAAATAAAAAAATATTAGATGAAAAATTAAAAAAGGTAATAGCATCAAAAGAAAAATTTGAAGAAAAGAATGCAAAAATATTAAAAAATAGAGAAACAAAAAGAAAAGAACCATATAAAATAAGATACAACAAAAATAAAAACGCAAAATGGCTTATATTAATAATGGCTATATGTGTTCTAACAGGGTTATTAACACCATTAGGAGATACACCATACACATACTTATACAAGACAATGAAAGGAAATACAACTAAGAGTATAAGTGAACATTTGCCATTAACACTAATAAATAATAAAGAAATGTTGGTTGTACTAACTGCAACATTAGCATTATTAATTTTTACAGATACAAAAATAAGATTAAAAGATTTATTTATGTTTGCTGGTTTAACATTATTAATGTTTATGACTAGAAGGCAAGAATCTATGCTTGTATTACTCGGAAGTGCTGTTTTAGCAACATTAATAACACAGTTATTTACTAAATATGATGAAAAAGGATTAAAAGAATTCGAAGATATTGCAGTATCGTCACTTGGAACTATTGCGGTTGTTTTACTAATTGTACTATTATCTGTAATAGAAATAAAACCAAAATTAGATGATAAATTTGTAAATCCATCAACATATCCAGTTGATGCAGCAAAATATATTAAAGAAAATTTGGATGTAAATTCAATTAAATTATTTAATGAATACAATTACGGAAGTTATCTATTATTTGAAGGAATTCCTGTTTTTATAGATTCAAGAGCAGATTTATATGCACCTGAATTTAATGGAGTAAAAGGAAAAGACGGAAAATATGAAGGACAAGATATTTTTTCAGATTATATAAATACTTCAAATATATCTAAATATTATGAAAATACGTTTAATACTTATGGAATTACTCATGTAATTTTATATAAAAATTCAAAGTTGAATATATTCTTATCAAGAAGTGACAGATATAAAGAATTATATTCGGATAAAAAGTTTGTAATATATGAAAGAGACTAAAAATGACGGAAAAGAAGAAATTTAAATTAAGCATAACCATTTTAATTATTATTGCAATTATTTTAATTGACCAAGTTAGCAAAATATTGGTAATAAATTTTGTAAAGCAAGACATTGGAATAATCACGTTAAGCAAAAAAAGTGAAGAAATAAAGATTGATGATGTTATTATTTCTATATTATCTGACTGTGTTGTGTTTATAGTTATAATCAAGTTTTTAAAAGAACAAAGCAAATATATGTCCACAAAAGTGAAATATTCACTTGCCGTAATATTAGGCGGAGGAATGAGTAATTGCATAGATAAGATATGGAATGGAGAGGTTATAAATTTTATAAAAATATGGAGATTACCTTCGGTAAACATCGCATATATTCTATACATAATAGGCTGGATTACATTCTTAATATTTATGGTAAAGAACACTTTGAATATTAAAGCAGATTTGAAAAATATAGAAGAGAAAATACGAAATATTGGAAGAGATTAATTGAAAAGGAAGATAAAATTGGAAAAGTTAATTGTAAAGGAGAATAATCAAAAAAGACTAGACTCTTATGTAACAGATAAACTAAGTAAATTGTCTAGAACAACTGCTCAAAGGCTTATAGAAGAGGGAAAAATTCTGGTAAATGGAAAAAAGCAGAAAGCTTCTTATAAACCTGAAGAAGGAGACGTAATAAGCATAGAAATACCAGAAGCAAAAGATGTTGAATTAAAAGCACAGGATATTCCTGTGCCTGTTGTATATGAGGATAATGATATAATTGTTGTAAATAAGCCAAAGGGGATGGTAGTTCACCCTGCTAATGGAAACCCAGATGGAACGCTTGTAAATGCAATTCTTGCAATGTGCAAAGATAGTCTGTCTGGAATAGGTGGAGAAATAAGACCTGGAATTGTACATAGATTAGATAAAGATACGTCTGGACTTCTTATAGTTGCCAAAAATGATGAGGCTCATATGAATATGAGTAAGCAGATTCAAGAAAGAAAGGTTACTAAAAAATATGTTGCTTTAGTTAGAGGTGTTGTTGCCGAAGATGAGGCTACTATAGATTTACCTATTGCAAGAAGCACGAAAGACAGAAAGAAAATGGCTGTTGACCCTAAGGGGAAGAATGCTGTAACACACTTTAAAGTGCTAAAAAGATATGATAATTATACTTTATTAGAATTGAAAATAGATACTGGCAGAACTCATCAAATAAGAGTACATATGTCTTATATAGGACATCCTGTGGTAGGAGATGAAGTGTATTCTAATGGCAAGAACGAATTTGGTGTGCAAGGACAAATGCTTCATGCGCGTTACTTACAATTTAAGCACCCGATAACTGGCAAGGAGCTAAGCTTAGAAGCACCAATACCGGAATATTTTGAAGATGTACTAGAAAAGCTAAAAAATAGAGAAATTGATAAAAAATGAAATCAACTGAAACTTAATTGTATGTAAAACAATAAATAATACAAAATATGAAAAAATTCATAATCTAATCGTATTTTGTACTCAAATTAGAATTAGTAAAATTAGAAAGGAGTGAAATTGTGGAAGAAAGATTACAAAAATATCTGGCCAATAACGGAATTGCCGCAAGAAGAAAATGTGAAGAATTTATATTAGATGGCAGGGTGAAAGTAAATGGCAAAGTTGTAACAGAACTTGGAACTAAAATAAATCCAGATAAAGACATAATAGAATTTGATGGAAAAAAAGTTGAAAAGGTAGAAAAACATGTATATATATTACTTAACAAACCAATTGGTTATGTGACTACTGTGAAAGACCAGTTTGATAGGCCAACTGTGTTGGATTTAGTAAAAATAAAAGAAAAAGTACTACCTGTGGGCAGATTAGATATGTATACATCTGGAGCATTAATGCTTACAAACGATGGTGATTTCATAAATAAAATCACACATCCAAGTCATGAAGTGGAAAAAACATACACTGTAACAGTAAAAGGAATTGTAACTCAAGATGATGTTGAAAAATTAAAAAACGGTGTAGAAATACCAGTTGATGAAAAGAGTGAGGAAACATTTGTTACAAGTCCAGCTAAAGTAAAAATTCTAAAAACAGATGAAGAGAAAAATTTTTCAAGATTGCAAATAACCATTCATGAAGGCAAAAATAGGGAAGTAAGAAAAATGTGTGAGGCAATAGGTAGAAAAGTACTTGCTTTACATAGAAGAAAAATTGCAGATTTGGATGTAAAAAATCTAGAAATAGGAAAATGGAGATATTTAACAGATAACGAGGTAAAAAGACTATTAGAACTTGACAAATAGGTCAAAGTGTGGAAAAATAGATAATGTAGAGTACTAAATTGTATTTTATAAATTATAGGGGGAATTAGAATGATAGAAGATTCAGAAATAAAAACAACAGTCTCACCTTTTGCGATAAGACCAGGAGAAATTAAAGTATTTGATGGAAAAGATGGTTATGTATCAATGAACCAAATAATCCAAAAAATAAATGTAGGTCATATAAATGATTTACATTTTAGAATAATGGAAATTGTTAATGAATATGAGTTCATAACATCTAGACAGTTGTTTAAATTATTAGAAAAAGAAAAATTTGAACTTAAATCACAGGATAAACTAAACAATAAACTAGAACAATTAGTTAAATCAAAAATATTAACAAGATATTATTTCAATTCAGAAGATGGTAAGGGAATATACAGAATATACTGCCTAGAAAAAATGGGAAAATATTTATTAAATTCTAGAGGAGTAGAATGTAAATGGCAACCAACAGATAATACAAAACCAGTTGCAATGATAAAGAAAAGATTAGCAAGCAATCAACTTCTAATTTCTTATAAAGAAAAAGTACAAGCTTTTGATTCATTCCAAATAAAAGTACCTATGAATGCGAAAATACTTGGAAAACAATTTAAAGCTACTGGTGGGAAAGTTACTCTAAGCAAGAATGGAAAATCAATAGATTTCATTTTTGAAGTAATTCGTAGAGAAGATGATTGGCAAAAAAAACTTGCAGATAAAATGAAATTGTATAAAGACTTCTATGAAAACTTTGTAGCAATGGATTCTGGGTTTAAAACAATACCACAATTAATTTTACTATGTGAAGATGAAAAGCATATGGCGGAAACATTTAGAGAAATTGTTGTAAATGGATTAGGCATAGATAAACTAAATCTATATTACACAACAGATTTACGCCAAAATGATAGCACACTAGAACACAGCTTGGCTGAATTTAAATTAGACCCAATAACTAATAAGTATAAAATGGAAAATGTAGATATAAAATTATTAGGATAAATAATAATACCTAAAAGAATGCAAATGGAGACGGAGCAAAAAATGCTTCGTCTTCTTTGAAGTTAAATATATTATTTTAATGCAAAAAAGAACGAAGCATAGATATTTTTGCCTCGTTCTTAAAATTTATTTATTGTCTGGTTTCTTAAAGTTAAATACAATTGCATCTTCACTATCAAATAAATATTTTGAATCAGATGTATCTGTTTTTACTGGATCAACTTCATCAGGAATATCATCATTAAAATGATAATTCTTTAATGTTTCTTTTTTCTTTTTTGCTTTTTCTTCTTCATACTTATCTTCTGCTGAATGTGCATCATAACCAGAATTATATCTTTCAAATGGATATTCTTTTGATGGCTTTGGCTCATAATATGTTGCAGATAGGAAGCTTAGATTTACTACACCAGTATCGCTCTTTCCACCTAAGTTTCTTAGCTTATACATAGCCTGCTTAAATTTCAAAGCTTGGATTTTTCCAGGTTGATATTTTATCTTATTTTCGTATTTTATTCCAGTAAGTTTAGGGTCATATTCGCCTTTAGCTGTATCGTAAGAACTTCCAAATGACCAATCTTTCTTGTCACCGATTTCTTTTGACCACCACTCGTTGTCTTCAGGAGCGTTATTTCCAAATACGAACTTATTAGAACAATTAGCGGTTATTATTTGTCTATGTTTCTTGTTTGAACCTTTATCTAATTGACCTAAGTTTTGTATAGAAACTACTGTTGAAACTTTATACTTTCTATATAAAGTAAACAATGAATCCGTTGAATTTCCAACAAAATCTGCAAATTCATCTATGTATAAGAAATGTGGAACTCTATCTTTTTCTATTCCAGGACGTCTTAATACAGAATACTGCATCATCAATATACAAAATAGACCAAATGCTGTATGAATGTTTGGACCTAAATCACCACGTCTTGTACATACAAGAGTTACGTCGGCATTTTTTAATGCATTATCAAAGTTTATAGAATTTCTTCTATTACATAATATGTTTTTAACTCCAGTATATCTTAGTAAACTATCTAATTGTGCAGTAGCATGTGTTATAAATTTTTCAGTATCTTCTCTGTTTGGAGCAGATGCATAGAAATTTCTTTCAAAATAATTTAGCAATGAAGAATATTTTTCTGCAAGTTCATCGTCTTTTTTCATTTCTTCACATAATTCTTCGATTAATTCAAAATGTGTGAAACAATTTAACATATCTTCAAGATTTGGTAAATCATCATCATGAAGTCTAGGATATATTTCTTTCAATAATATTGCTAAATTTTCAATTGCTTGGTTTGCAGCGTTTACTCTGTATGCAAGCTCTACATCTAAATTACTATTGCTTGAAGAATATAATCCCTTTAAAACAGTAGAAATTGCAACAGCCGTTTGAGTTGCATCTTCAAGAGCGAAAGGATTTAAGCCAACAGAAGATGAGTCATTAGGATCTATTAAATTGAATTTCATGTTACGTGCTTTTAGCACTTTTTTAATATGATTTATAGACTCAATATCAGGAGAAATATAGGTCAAACCTAAATTTCTGTAAATATAATTATTTCCAGAACCAGCTATAATCATTTTTTTCATATATGTATTATAAACATTAAGTTTATTTTCTTTTGGTGTTATCATATTTAAATTGAAATTAGCGTTTATATAATCATTTGAGTAAGGACAATTTAAAGTAGCAATTCCAGTTTTTAATGCAGTAAATCCCATTTCTTTTGATATTTCTCTAAAGAAATATTTTTTATCGATATCTTTTGCAATCATTGGCTCAAACAATAAAGATGTTTTTCCAGCACCAGAAACACCACATACTAGTGTAGGGTAAAATCTTTTCTCTTCAGCTATTTTAACTGTTTTACCATTTACTTTATCTGTTCCAAAAGACATCTCACAAGTATAAGCACCCCAAGAGGCAGATTTATCAGCAAGGCTAATTCCTTTATAATCGTAAATTGATTCATATATTGTTTTGGTATCGTGTACTGTCATTAGTAACCATTTTATAACAGGATAGAATGTTGTTAATGGTAAGTACAGAGCAACCGCGGAGAATGCTGGTTTAATCAAATTATAAAAGTTAGATGCGATGTATGAAAAGTTTGGTACTGATAAGAATAACATCCAACCAAATTGGTTCGTGAATTGTGTAAACATCGATACAATCATTATATAAATGCTGATTAAATACACATCAAATAGTGCTAATTTAGATTCATCTGAGTCAACAAACTTAGATGAACATGAAAATAGAAATGCAAATACCGGGCAGGCAAGAGCTAGAGTATATGTAATTGGACCCCAGTACGAAACTGCCATTCCTGTAAAAATCATCATAAGCATTTCTACTATTCTGTCTACAACTAAATAAGCACTTATTAAAGTTAGTACATATGTTAGAAAAGTATTTCTGTCTGTTTTTAAATATTTTAAAAATTTGTCTATTGCTTTCAAAAGATTCACCACTTTCAAATTATTTCATTTATTAAAATTTATACATATCTATTATCCTATAAAATGAAGAAAAAAACAAGTATTTTGAGCAATTTTATGAGCTTTTTGTGCTAAAAATTTACTAAACTTATAAATTAAGTATAGTAATTATTTTAATGAATATATTTTTAAATAAAGAAAGGAGCTAATATGTCTAAAGATAAAAAGCAAAGTTTTATGCAAGGAATTATTACATTGATGTTTTCACAAGTTATAATAAAAATTTTAGGCTTGTTTTATAAATTATATTTGACAAATAAAAATGGTTTTGGAGATGCTGGAAATGCCATTTACAACAGTGGGTTCCAAATATATGCACTACTGTTAACGATTTCTTCAATAGGTGTTCCAAATGCTGTTGCAAAACTTATTTCAGAAAAATTATCAGTGGGAGACAATAGGGGAGCACAGAAAATTTTTAAAGTAGCCTTTGCCTTTTTCTCTGTAGTTGGTTTTACAGGTTCAGCATTATTATTTTGTGGAAGTGATTTTATAGCAAATGTGTGGCTTCAAATTCCAGAGGCAAAGTTGACTCTTATGATACTTGCTCCGTCAATTTTCTTTGTTTCGTTAATTTCTGTTTTAAGGGGCTATTTTAATGGGCACGAAAATATGAAACCAATGGCACAGTCTCAAACAATAGAACAATTTACAAAAACAATATGCACCGTTGCTATAGTTGAGTTAATATGTTTTTTTATGGGAAATAAAGATACTACAGCTGTAATGGCTGCTGGAGCAAATTTAGCAACTAGTATTGCCACCTTTATTGGCTTTATATATTTAATATATTTATATAATAAAAAAGAAAGATACATAAAATTTAATAAGCCCAAATATCATAGGCAAGAAAGAATAGTAGAGATAGTAAAGAAGATAATAATAATTGCAATGCCACTTACTTTTAGTGCAATTTTAGGTTCGTTAAATAAAAATATAGATTCCTTTACAGTTGTAAGGGGATTAAAAACATTTTTAACAGAAGAACAGGCTAAAATTCAATATGGAATACTAAGTGGAAAAATAGACACACTCGTAACTTTTCCTTTATCATTTAATATCGCACTTGCAACGGCTTTGGTTCCGGCAGTATCAGCTGCAAAAGCGAGAGGAGACTATAAGAGTATAGAAAAAAGAGTGTCTTTTGCGATACTTATTACAATATTAATTGGACTGCCATGTAGTGTTGGAATGGTAGTTTTCGCAAAGCCAATTTTGCAAATGTTATTTCCGAATGCAAGCAGTGGAGAATTTATATTTCAAATAAGTAGTATTTCGATTGTATTCATTACATTAGAACAAACTATAAACGGTGCTCTTCAAGGACTGGGAAAACTTAAAGTACCCGTAATTGCACTTTCAATAGGAGTGTCTATTAAGCTAATTTTGAATTTAATATTAGTAAAAGTAAATCCAGATTCATTCGTTTTGGGAGGAGTTGCTGGTGCAGCATTTGCAACTGTAATGTGTCATGTTATTTCCATGTTTATTAGTCTGATAGCATTGAGTAAAAATATTAAAATAAAATTTGATTTATCGAAATATTTTATAAAACCAATTTTAGCAAGTTCATCAATGGGAATAATTCGGTATATATACATATAATTTCCTAAAAGGTATAATTATGCAAAATATTGCTATAATATTAACAATAATATTTGCAATAATTGTTTATGTAGTAATATTAGCAATTACAAAAATTTTTAGTAAAGATGAATTATACATGTTGCCATTTTACAGCAAATTTAAGAAAAATAAGACTTGAAAACCTTGAAAAATAAGCATTTTTGAAAATAGAAAACCGCAAACCCTTGAGATTTAACACTTTTATAAAATAAATTTGAAAAAAAAGAAGGATTTTATCAAACCTTGGCGAATAATGTAAGTAGTAGATGCAATAATTATCTACATATACAATCTTATTAGGAGGTAATTTAAATGAACAAATCTGATTTAATCGCAGCCATAGCTGCTAAAACAGAATGCACAAAGAAAGATGCAGAAGCAACATTAAACGCATTTGTTGACGTTGTTACAGAAGCTTTAGTAAAGGGAGACAAAGTTCAATTAGTTGGATTTGGTTCTTTCGAAGTTAGAAAAAGAGCTGCTAGAAAAGGAAGAAACCCACAAACTAAAGAAGAAATCAAAATACCAGCATCAAAAGCTCCAGTATTCAAAGCTGGAAAAGCTTTAAAAGATTTAGTAAACAAAAAATAATTGAATTAATATAGAAATATGAATTCATATGAATACATGGAGTTATCTCCGTGTATTTTTTTACTATTGAAATTTTATTAAAAAGTGATATAATAAATAGGTACAGCTTTTTACACTTTATAGCCAATTTTTGGAGAAAGGTGAATAATGATTGAATATTTAAGGAAAAGCGCTCAGGAGATTGCTAATATGGCTAAGAAGCCAGAAGGCCCCAAAGATTTTTTTGTGTACAAAGGAGAATTCGGAATTTATTTTGCAACAAATGGAAAGGTAAAAGCTTGTTGGATTAAGCCGTGTACTTTGTGCATAGGTGCCGAGAAAAAGATACTTCCCGGTTTTTGGAAGGATGTGAATAGCAACAAAAAAGTTGAAATGGATGGCACAACATTGGTAAAAATGTCTAATGATGAAATGTGGCAACATGCCACTGGGCATTTCTAAAAAAATTCAAGAAACAACTAGCCGTTGGTCTACAATAGACCGGGCTGGTTGTTTTTTATGTAAAGTTGTGGTATAATATATATTAGTGTACGCAAAAAAACGCCAGTCCCCGGAATTGGGGAAGGAGGAAACATGAAAAAACTGTTAAGGTTCGTTAAGAAGCTGATAAGAAAAGAAGTGCCAGAACTACCAAAAGGTTATGTTCGGCAGAACAAAATTTATGGCTTTGAGGTAGCCAGAAGCAACTGTGGGCAAATTTGCTGGATACCTGGCGGAAAAACTCACGAGGGACATATCGTTCATGGCTTCTGGAAAGAACTGGACGGACTCTATGTGGTCGAGATGGATGGAAAAAACCATCGAATGACCCAGGAAGAGTTCAATCGCTATCAAGAATTTCTAAACGAATAACGTACAAAACAGTATGGTAACTGCGAATGCAGGAACCATGCTGTTAATTTTATAATCGGATTATATTTTATCTGAAATTTTAGATAATTAATGATATTCTGAGATTAATATGCTATAATGTAGTAGAAAACGGTTTGAAGACGGAAAAAAGCATATTAATATAATATTAATTGTCACTTAGGAGTCACAAATACATGATAAAATAAAAACAAAATGAGGATAACATGGAAAAGAAGAAAAAATCAAAAAAAATTTATATAAATTTATTAATTTTTATATTGTTAATAATTTTTACATTTTCATTGGTACTAAAAGATCAAGATGTAACAGAAATTTTAAAAATTTCGGCAACAGTAAAAAAACAATACATATTTATTGCAATGTTTGCAATGGGCGTGTTTATTGCGTGTGAATCTATAAACATAGGAAGAATTTTAAAAGAACTAGGTGAAAAATCGAAGTTTATTAGTAATGTTAGATATACATTAATTGGATTTTTCTTTAGCGCAATAACACCTGCTGCTAGTGGTGGTCAACCAATGGAAATTTATTATATGCATAAAGATAACATTTCTGTTGCACATTCAACGCTTGCGCTTCTTATGCAATTATGTAGCATTCAAATTGTAACGATTACTGTGGGAATAATAAGCGCAGTATTACATTTTGAAGTATTAAAAAGTGGTTTAATATATTTATTAATTCTTGGAATTATACTTAATTCTAGTGCTTTAATGTTACTAATTATTGCAATTTTTTCGAAGAAATTATCAGAAGGACTAATAAAATTTGTAGTAAAAATATTAAAATTTTTTAAAATCCGTAATATTGAGAAAAAGCAAGAAAAACTAGAAAAAGAATTAGAATCATATCAAACAAGTGCAAAATATATAAAAGAGCATAGAATATTAATGTTAAAAACAGTTTTAACAACAGCGGTACAAATGTTAGCATATTATACAGTACCATATTGGATATATTTAGCATTTGGATTAAACAATAGCAATATATTTGATATACTAACATTGCAAGCCGTTTTATATGCAACAGTCTCTGGAATACCATCTCCAGGCTCTGTTGGAGTAAGTGAAGGCGGATTTTTAGGCATATTTAGAAATGCATTCCCAGAGACAGTTATTAGTAGTGCTATGCTTTTAAGTAGAGGAGCAAATTTCTATTTATTAATATTAATAAGTGCAATAGTTGTTGTAATAAGTACATTCAGAGATAGAAAAGAAGAAAAAGAAAATGTTGCAGAAGAAAATAAAGATGAGATAGAAAAACCAACTAATTTGTAACATAAAACCACATTACTCAATATAATAATAAGAGGTGTATTTAAAAAATTGTACCTTGAGAAAGGAAAAAAGTGGTTAAATGGCGTATTCAGAAAGAGAACTAATTGCAAGAATGATACAGTGCGAAGCTGGTGGAGAAGGTGACAACGGGATGAAGGCTGTTGCGTCTGTTATAATGAATAGGGTAAATGTGGCAACAGGTGAATATGCCCGTGTATCTCAAGGGGGAAACATTAGAAACATACTTTTTCAAGAAGGACAGTTTGATTGTGCAAGAGAAAACATACGTGGAAGCTATAACAGTCAAAATATATACAACATGACTCCCACTGATGTGCATTACAATATTGCAGATTGGGCAATTTCTGGAAACAGATTAAATGAAATAGACAATTGTTTGTGGTATTTAAATCCATTTAGACCAACATGTGGAAGTACTTTCCCAGCAAATGGTTCAGGCTCACTGCATACAAGATTAGGAAACCATTGCTTTTACAAGCCAACACCTCTATATAATAATACTTAAAAGAGGTATTGTTGAAAAATGTTTGGATTCAATCCTATTTAACTAACAAGAGTACCTCGGTGGAGGAATGGTAAATGGAGAATAAAAAAATAGAAAATAGACAGTTGCTAAATTCAAACCAGCAAGATAATTGGCCAGAAACATTGAAAAACCCGATTTATACACCAGCCTTTTTACGTGAACAAATAGGAAAATTAATGCGTGTTGAATTTTTAATTGGAACAAATAATTTGGTAGATAGAATTGGTGTATTGGAGGATGTTGGAGCAAGCTATATTTTACTAAGGTCATTTGAAAATGATAGTTTAGTATATTGTGATATATATGCAATAAAATTTATCACAATATCTACTACGGGAATATATGCGAATTATCTGCAAATGGGTAATTATAACAGAAATAATACGTATTATTAATTTAGTATAAAATGGTTGGAGAATGATTATAATTTGGACTATGCAAAGCTTAGCCGAGTGAGAATATAAGAATGTTGTAATATTAGTTTTCTCCAACCAAATTTTTATATAAAAAATAGTAGATAATAAGAGGAAAATGAATGAAAAAAATTTTATTAGTAGAAGATAATGAGGCAATTCAAAAAGGACTAAAATATTCATTAGAGCAAGAGTGCTTTGAAGTAGAAATTGCAAGTGATGTTAAAAATGCTAAGGACAAGCTTACAAAAAATGAGTTCGACTTAGTAATTCTAGATGTAATGCTTCCAGATGGAAGTGGGTTTGAATTGTGCAAAGATATTAAGAAAAACATGGTTACTCCTGTATTATTTTTAACAGCAAAAGACGAAGAACAAGATATTGTTAATGGTTTTGATTTAGGAGCAGATGATTATGTTGCAAAGCCTTTTAGACCAAGAGAATTAATATCAAGAATAAATAATATTTTAAGAAGATATGAAAAAGCAGAGAGCAATAAATTACAAGCGGGAAATGTTCTAATAGACTTAGATGCTTCTAGAGTATATATTGGAAAAGAAGAAATTGTATTTACAGCACTTGAGTACAAGATTTTAGTATTACTGTTTTCTAATATGGGGAAAACGGTAACAAGAGAAAATATATTAGATAAAATTTGGGACGTAGCAGGAAATTTTGTAAATGATAATACTCTTACTGTTTATGTAAAAAGAATAAGAGCAAAACTCGGAGAAAATGATGTAATTAAAACTATTAAAGGGATTGGATATAGAGTTGAGAAGTAGGAAAAATATTACGCAAGAAGTGAGTATTACTTAGAAGATTATTATTAAATTTAAGTTACTACTTAAATAGTATGTGTGAATATTAGAATGGAAGTGATATCTAAATGGAAAAAATTAAAATTGCGGTATGCGGAGCTTGTTTATTAGTTGTTGCAATATTGGGATATTGTTATGTATCAAAAAAGCAGAATGAAAAATATGAACATATAATAAATTCAGCAATATCGAATATAGTTGATACAGTAATAGAAAAATATCCAGATGTAGGTGAAGAAGAGATATTAAATATACTAAGAAATACTAAAAATAGCAAAACCAATATACTAAAAAAATATGGTTATTTAAATAATGAAAATTATATACAAAAATTAGAAACTGAGAAAAATATAGACAAGAAAATAAATATAATGTATATTTCGATATTTGGAATTGTAATTATATTAATTACGATATATTACAATAATAAAAAAGAAATAAGAATAAAAGAAGTAAATCAATATATAAATGAAGTAAATAGAGGAAACTACAAGCTAAAAATAGAAGACAATGGGGAAGATGAAATTTCAAGATTAAGAAATGAATTGTATAAAACTACAATATTATTAAGGGAAACAGCTGAAAATAGTGAAAAAGAAAAAGTGAGCTTAAGCAATTCATTGGCTGATATATCACATCAAATAAAAACTCCAATTACATCAATGAGAATAATGCTAGATAATATTGAAGATAACCCTAATATGGACAGTAAAACTAGAGAAGAGTTTATAAAAGAAATAAGCAAACAAGTTGAATGGATATCTTCTTTAGTAATTTCGTTACTTAAACTTGCAAAATTTGATGCAGGTGCAATTGTAATGAAAAATGAAACTATAAGAGTAAAAGAATTAATAGAAAAATCAGTATCAAATTTAGCTATAATATTAGATATTAAAAATATAAAAATAGTTTCAAATATAGATGAAAATGCTACAATATTTGCTGATTATAACTGGCAATTGGAAGCAATTACAAACATAATAAAAAATGCAGCTGAACATAGTGAGAACAATTCTAAAATTTATA
>ERZ824575.616-NODE-616-length-43551-cov-7.373896_pt1 | contig 43551 bp, 45 predicted proteins | sample MGYA00519470_ERZ824575 | MGnify/ENA primary metagenome ERZ824575 (study PRJEB31778, sample SAMEA3449170) | human gut metagenome | biome: human gut; feature: human-associated habitat; material: faeces | place: United Kingdom | collected 2010/2012 ... | reverse complement strand
CGTGCTCTTCTGCGCCGTCTCGGATCCCGTGACCGCGGGACTCGTCAAGGCGTGGGACGTACCCGGCGAAAACTGCACCGGGACCTCGGACGTGCTTGACTTTTCGCTTCACGTCGGCATGATAAAGGCGTTTCAGCCCAATGTAAAGACCGTGGGCGTTATCTACACGACCTCGGAAGAGAATTCGCTCACTCAGCTCAAAAATCTGCGCGCGGTATGCGACGGAATGAACATTTCGGTCGAGGCTGCATCGGTGCAGGGTGCTGCCGACATTCCCGCCGCGGCTGCCGCCGTTGCCGCAAAGAGCGACTGCATACTCAATTTTACAGACAACAACGTCGTTCAGAGCCTCTCCGCCGTGCTTGCAGCCGCCGAATCGGCAAAGATACCGGTCTACGGCTCGGAGGAAGAACAGGTCAAAAACGGCTGTGCCGCGTCGATGTCCATCGACTATGTGGCGCTCGGAAAGATGACGGGCGATATGGCTGTCGAAATAATAAAGGGTGCCGACGCCGCCAAGCTCTCGGTGCGCAAGCTGAGCGAGGCGCTGCCGGTCATAAACGAAAAGGCACTTGCCGACCTCGGCATTGAGATCCCCGCGGCATATGCGAACGCCGTGCGCGTCAAATAATACATCAACGAGGAAAAAATGATCTCCCTTCTGACTTCATGCGAGCTTTTTCTGCGGCTCGGTCTTGTTTACTCCATTCTTGCAATGGGATATTACGTAAGCTACACGATACTTGATTTTCCCGATCTCACGGTCGAGGGCACATTTCTCGGCGGCGCGGTCATGTACGGGATATTCGTCTCGCACGGTATATCCGGCTGGCTCGGGATCATTGCGGCGTTTGCCGTCGGCGGGCTTTTCGGGGCGCTCACCGGCGTGCTGAACGTAAAGCTGAAGGTCCGCCCCCTGCTTTGCGGCATTCTGGTATCGACCGCCCTCATCTCGGTCAACCTCGTGGCGACGTCTGCGGGCGCCGCCGCCGCAGAGGGGCGGCTCGACCTCAGCGGCGAGCTTTTCTCAACGATAAACTTTGCGCGCAGCGATGCGGCGATCAAAAATCAGTTCCCGTTTTCGCTGATCCCCGCACGAGCGGGCGCGTTCCAGCCTCGCCTTGACCTGCTGTTTCTCTTTTTCGCGCTGCTCGTCAAGATACTTCTCGACCTCTTTCTCTCGACCCGGCGCGGGCTTCTTCTGCGCGCCGCCGGCAACAACCCCGCGTTTGTGCGCACGCTTGCGCGCGATCCGGGTTCAATCCGCATTCTCGGCCTTGCGATAGGCAACGCTCTTGCGGCGGTCGCAGGCGCACTTTACACATCCGTGACGGGCAACGTCAACCAGAGCATGGGCATCGGCATGGTCGTTATCGGGCTTGCCTCGCTTATAATCGGTCTTTCGCTCTTCCGCCACGTGCGTATAATGAGGGATACGACAAAGGTCATCCTCGGCGCGGTCATTTATCAGGCGTGCCTTGTTGCGGCGACTAAGATAGGCATTCCGTCGGCTTACAACAAGCTGATAATGGCACTCCTCTTCACTGTGGCTCTTGTAATGAGCGAGCGCGCAAAGCAGCGCGGAAAGGCGGCAAAGCATGACTGACGGGCAGGAAATGATACGTCTTGACGGCATCGGAAAAATATATAACCCCGGCGACGTGACCGAAATGTGCCTTTTCACCGACTTTTCGCTGTCGGTGGCAAAGGGAGAGTTCGTTTCGGTCGTCGGCTCGAACGGAAGCGGAAAAACTTCGCTTCTTAATATAATATGCGGCTCGGTGCCGGTGGACGCTGGGCGCATCGTAATAGACGGCAGGGACGTTACAAACGTGCCCGAGCATCTGCGTTATGCCCGCATAGGGCGCGTGTGGCAAAACCCCGCCACCGGCACCTGCTCGGACCTCACGATACTTGAGAACATGGCGCTTGCCGACTGCGGCCCAGGCGAGGGCAAGCCCGCCTCAAGCGGCAAAAGAGGCGCAAAGTGCCGCCGCTTCGGTCTCACGGCGGGGATATCTCCCGCACGCGTGGAATTTTACCGTGAACGCCTTGCAACGCTCGGGCTGGGGCTTGAGGACAAGCTCGGTCAGCGCGCGGGCGCTCTCTCGGGCGGGCAGCGGCAGGCAATGGCGCTGATAATGTCAACGCTCACGCCGATAGACATTCTGATACTCGACGAGCACACCGCGGCTCTCGACCCGAGAACGGCGGAGCTCATAATGGAGCTCACCGACCGCGTCGTGCGTGAAAAAAAGCTGACCGCCGTAATGGTAACGCACAATCTTCGCTTTGCGGCAGACTACGGTGACAGGCTCCTTATGCTCCATGCGGGGCACGCGGTGCTTGACGTCGCAGGCGAGGAAAAACGGAAGAAGACCGTAAACGACCTGCTCGGTCTTTTTACCGAAATAAGCATCGAGTGCGGGAACTGACCGCACACAAAAGCATTTTGGGCTGCCTCTCTGCGAGGCAGCCCAAAATGCTTTACTGTACCGATGTTTCTTCGATCTCATCGTCACGCGAGCGGAAAAGGAGCGAAATGCACCAAAGTCCGGCAAGTGCGACGACGGTATAAATGATACGGGCGGCGAGAGAGGTCTGTCCGCCACAGATCCACGCCACGATGTCGAATTTGAAAAGCCCTACGCTGCCCCAGTTAAGAGCGCCTATGATCGCAATTATCATTGCGATTCTGTCCATTACCATGTTTTTTACCTCCGATGGATGTAATGAGCCTTGCGGCTTCATAAGCAGTATTTCCAATGCGGTAAAAAATATACATATTCCGCGCGGATTTTGTTTTGTTGCCGCGTCAGTGCGCGGGCGAGCCGAAAATTTTTTTGCCGCAGCCGAAATTTTTTCGGATCTCCTATTGACAAAACCAAACTAATGTGATATCATGTTAGCATACTAAAGTGGTTCGGGCAAAAACGCCGACAGAGTGTCGGGATAGGACGCCGGATCGTGATAAAGAACAGGGAATGGCTGTCCCACTCCCGGAATCAAGAGGAAAAGAAAATGAAAAAAATCAATGCAATGAAGATCTTTGCGGCTGTGCTTGCCGTCGTCCTGCTCGCCGCTGCGCTTGTCGGCTGCTCGGGCAAGTCCGACGACCTTGACTATGTAAAGAAAAAAGGCAAGCTCACCGTCGGCATTACAAACTACCCGCCGATGGACTACAAAGAGGAAGGCTCCTCCGAATGGGTCGGCTTTGATGCGGACATGGCAAAGGCGTTTGCTGCGAGCCTCGGTGTCGAAGCGGAATTTATAGTAGTTGACTGGGACTACAAGATAGGCGCTCTCAACGGCAAGACCATTGACTGCGTGTGGAACGGCATGACCCTCACCGATGAGGTCGCCGAGGGCATGGGCGTTTCCGACAAGTACTGCAAAAACGCGCAGGTCGTGATTCTTCCCGCCGACAAGGTGGATTCCTATAAGACCGCCGAAAGCCTCAAGTCTCTCAACTTTGCCGTTGAGATCGGCTCTGCCGGCAAGGACCAGCTCGACGCGCTCGGCTGCAAGTACACCGAGGTGGGCGATCAGACCAAAGCCGTTATGGAAGTGGCTGCGGGTACTGCCGATGCCGCCGTTGTTGACCTTCTGCTTGCGGGCAACCTCGTGGGCGAGGGCACCTCTTACTCCAAGCTCGCCATCGGAATGAAGCTGAACGATGAGGAATTCTTCGTCGTCGGCTTCCGCAAGGATTCCGCCCTCGTCGAAAAGTTCAACGAATTTTGGGCGGCAGCCTCCGCCGACGGTTCGCTTGAATCGACAGCAAAGAAGTACGGCGTGCAGGAAGCGATTATCAAGAAATAAAAACCGACTGCTGAGACCGGAGATCGGGGACTGCGGAATATTTTCCGCAGCCACCGACGCCGGTCATCGGCGCGAAATTAAGGATACGATATGCTGACACAGGTTTTCGCCTCGCTTGCCGAGGGATTTGCAAAAACACTTGAAATATTTGTTCTGACCCTTGCGGGTGCGCTCCCGCTGGGGCTTTTGATCGCTTTCGGCTCAATGAGCCGCCGCCGTGCGCTGCGCGCCGTCGTCAAATTTATCGTCTGGATCGTGCGCGGCACGCCGCTCATGCTCCAGCTTATCGTCATTTATTACGGTCCCGGTCTGTTTCTCGGCAACAACATATGGGGAACGGGCAGCCGCGGGCGTTTTATTGCAGTGCTTGCCGCGTTTATCTTCAACTATGCCTGTTATTTTTCCGAGATCTACCGCGGCGGCATCGAGAGCATACCTGCCGGGCAATACGAAGCCGGTCAGGTGCTGGGGCTGACACGCCGCCAGATATTCTTCAAGATAGTGCTTTTGCAGGTGGTCAAACGGATAATCCCACCGATGAGCAATGAGGTCATAACCCTCGTCAAGGACACATCTCTTGCGCGCGTGATCTCGGTCTATGAGCTTATCTGGGCGGGCGAGGCTTTTATAAAATCAAAGGGAATCCTGTGGCCGCTGCTTATGACGGGTCTTTTCTACCTTGTCTTTTCGGGGCTTCTCACCGTCATGTTCGGCAGGATCGAGAAAAAGCTCTCATATTTCAAAGCGTAAGGAGAACGTGCAATGCCTATACTTGAAGTCAGAGATCTGAAAAAACGGTTCGGTAAGACCGAGGTGCTGAAGGGCGTGTCGTTTGACCTTGCGGCGGGCGAGGTGCTGTCGGTCATAGGTTCGTCGGGAAGCGGAAAAACCACTCTTTTGCGTTGCCTCAATTCGCTTGAATTTGCCGACAGCGGCACGATATCGGTGGGCGGACAGCTCATGTTCGACGGGAACGGCAAAAGCGACGTTGGCGAGGCTGAATTGCGCCGCCGCAGATTGCACTTCGGGCTCGTGTTCCAGTCATTCAACCTCTTTCCGCAGTACACCGCGCTTGAAAACGTAATGCTCGCGCCGGGGCTGACGGGCAGCCGAAAGCCCGACGAAAACCGCCGTCGCGCCGAGGCGCTGCTTGCCGATGTGGGGCTTTCGGGCAAGATGAACAATTACCCATGCGAGCTTTCGGGCGGTCAGCAGCAGCGCGTCGCCATAGCGCGGGCGCTTGCGATGGATCCCGAGATCCTCTGCTTTGACGAGCCGACCTCGGCGCTCGACCCCGAGCTGACGGGCGAGGTGCTGCGGGTGATACAGTCGCTTGCCGAGCGAAAGATGACCATGATCGTCGTAACTCACGAGATGAGCTTTGCGCGCGACGTTTCCGACCGTGTGCTCTTTATGGACGAGGGCATAATAGCCGAGGAGGGCGAGCCGCATGTCATGTTTGCCGCGCCCGCGACCGAGCGCCTGCGCTCCTTCCTCAGCTCCTACAACAAATAGACCGTATATCGCATCCTTTTAACTATCTTACTTTCAGGGCTGACGCATCTGTGCGTCAGCCCCGTTGACATTCGTGCCCGTATTGTGATATAATGTAGAAAGATACTTGCAAAGGAAAGTAAGATACATGAAAAACACGCCTTTGGCGGACATTCTGCGTCCGAAGAGCTTTGACGATATTGTCGGGCAGAGCCACCTTTTCGGTCCGCGCGGACCGATCCGCCGCATCTGCGAGAGCGGACGGCTGACAAATATGATATTTTACGGTCCTCCCGGCACCGGAAAGACCACCGCAGCCTCGATAGTCGCGGCGCAGTCGGGGATGGAATTTCACAGACTTAACGCAACGACCGCCTCGCTTGCCGACGTAAAGGCAGTGCTGTCGTCGACCGAGAACGTTTTCGGCTCGGACGGCGTGCTTCTGTATCTTGATGAGATCCAGTATTTCAACCGCAAGCAGCAGCAGTCGCTGCTCGAATATATAGAAGACGGGCGCGTGACGCTGATAGCGTCAACGACCGAAAACCCGCATTTTTACGTTTACAGCGCGCTTATATCGCGCTCGTCGCTTTTTGAATTCCGCCCGGTGCCGCCGGCAGAGTGCGCGCGTGCGCTTAAGCGTGCGCTTTCGGCGCTCAATGCCGAAACACAGAACGAAAAGACCGCATCGGACGAGTTTCTCGCCGAGATAGGCAGGCTGGCGGGCGGAGACGTGCGCCGCGCCATAGGGATTTTTGAAAATGCTTATTTTGCCGCGCACGGTACGGCGGAGGACGGCTCCGGCGACCGCATCTGCGCAATAACGTCCGAAGCCCTTGACGGGATCGACACCGGCCACGGCAATTTCGGCGACGACACGCACTACGACCTGCTCTCGGCGCTTCAGAAGTCGATACGCGGCTCCGACCCCGACGCGGCGGTGTTTTATCTTGTGTCGCTGCTCGAATACGGCGAGCTGCTGTCGGTGTGCCGACGCCTTCAGGTTATGGCATCCGAGGATGTGGGGCTTGCATACCCCGCCGCAGCAAGCGCTGTGCGCGCCATGTGCGAGTCGGCAAAGGAGGTCGGAATGCCCGAGGCGCGCATCCCCCTTGCAAATGCCGCCGTGCTGCTGGCGACGGCGCCCAAGTCGAATTCCTCTTATCTTGCCGCTGCCGCGGCGCTTGAGGATTTTAACGCGGGCAGAGGCAAGATACCGCCCGAGCCGCTTCGTGCGCCGCTCTACCGCGGATATGTCTACCCCCACGACTACCCCGGGCATTATGTAAAGCAGCAGTACCTGCCGGATGACCTTGCCGATCGCGTTTATTACAAATTCGGCGACAACAAGACCGAACGCGCTGCCGCCGCGTATGCCGATGCGGTGGGAAGCAGAAAAAAAGGGTCGTGAACGACGACCGAGCAAAGATCGAAACGATCGAAAACATGAGGTGAAGCATGATATCCGGACTTGAGATTCTGAAAACGCGCACCTACAATTCAACCGACGTCAGAAAAACGCTCTTTTCGGTGGCGCGTACCGTTCCGACATACGAAATAGAGCTCTGCACTGTCGAAATGGGCGGCATAAACTATGTTAACGGAGAGGCGTATCCCAGTGAGGTAGGGCGTATTCTTGTCGCTCATCCCGGGCAGCGGCGCTACACAAAGGGGCATTTCGAATGCCAGTTCGTTCATTTTATCTGCCATGACCGCGAATTTGAGGACAAATACCTACGCCCGCTGCCGGTGAGCCTCAGACTTTGCGACGAAACGCGCGCGCCGCACATCTTTCGCGCAATGACGGGCGCATGGGCAAAGCGCGAGGACGGCTATGAGCTTTACTGCATCGGAAAGCTGATGGAGCTTATCAGCGCCATTTACTCGGCAGGCAAGCTGCTCGGCTCGATAGACGAAAAATACCGCCGTTTTTCGCACAACATCATCATCGCGACCGAATTTATGCGCGAAAATTTTGCCTCACCGCTGACTCTCAACGACATTGCAATGTCGGCGCACATAAGCCCGTCGTATTTTCATCTGATATTTAAAAATTCCGTCGGTGTAACTCCCGCGCGATATCTGCTCGACGTGCGTATGCGCGAGGCGCAGAAGCTACTCATAAACACCTCGCTGCCGCTTTCCGAGATCGCGGGGATGTGCGGCTTTGATTCGCAATCCTACTTTACCGACGTTTTTCGCCGCGAAGAGGGCGTAACGCCCGGAAAATTCCGACGCGACAACTCGGATATAATTATGTAAAGCCGCCGAAGGTCGAAAAAAGGCGGCAAAAATCCGCAAGAAAGGCGAAAAACGCTGAATTGAAAGCTTATCCCTACCCCGCAGACGGCAAAGTGGCACATTTTGATTTTGCCGCCAAGCCGAAACGCCCGACATTTCTCATGGGCCTTGCCAAAAGAATAATATCCTTTCCCGATCTCCGCCGCCGCCACGCGGTCATACGCAAGCACGGCATGGAGGATGTCGTGGGCAAGCCGTATCTTTTGCTCGTGACGCACTCCTCAATGGTGGATTTCAACATCATGCTGCGCGCCACGCACCCGCAGCCCGTCAACAACGTTATGACGCTTGAGGGCTTCAATACATACTCCCTGCCGCTGATGAAGCGCCTCGGTGTGCTCGCAAAACGCAAATTCATACACGATATCAACCTCATACGCAATATAAAATACTGCATAGACAAGCTCGGTACGGTCTTTGTGCTATTTCCCGAGGCGCGCTACTCGCTTGACGGCTGCACCTCGTATCTGCCCGACTCGCTCGGATCGCTGGCGCGTATGCTGAAGGTCCCCGTGGTGACGCTTGCCATACACGGCAACTTTATCACCTGCCCGCAGTGGAACAAAATAAACAAGGGCAGCTATGTTGAGGCGGACATGACCTGCATCGTGACCGCCGATGAGGTAAAGACGCTCAGCCGCGACGAGATAAACCGCCGCATACGCGAAAGCTTCCGCTACGACGATTTTCGTTGGCAGCGCGAACGCGGGATCGTTATCGACCACCCCGAGCGCGCCCGCGGGCTCCACTCTCTCCTCTATAAATGCGCCCGCTGCGGCGCCGAGGGAAGGATGGAGTCGGGCGGTACCGAGCTGTGGTGCCCCGACTGCGGAGCACGCTGGAAAATGAAGACCGACGGCTCGCTTGAGGCTGCGGACGGCGGAGAGACGGTATTTTCGCACATTCCCGACTGGTCGGCATGGGAACGAGAATGTGTTCGGCGCGAAATACGCGACGGCAGCTACCGCTTTGAGGATACCGTTCGCATAGAAACGCTGCCCGGATGGAAAAAGTTCTATTCTCAGGGCGAGGGACGGCTCATACAGACTCCCGAGGGCACCGTTATCGAGGTGCCGAATTACTACGGCAAAGGTCCTCTCACGGTAGAAAAAAAGCCCCGCGACCTTGACAGCATGCACATTGAGTACGACTATCTCGGCAGGGGCGACTGCGTGGATATTTCAACGCAGGACGACAGCTTCTGGTGCTATCTTTCGAAGCGCGACGCGATAACAAAGCTCTCGTTTGCGACGGAGGAGATATACGCGCTGTCGCAGGAAAAGCTCGCGGCGGCAAAAGCCGCCGACTGACGAACGTCAGCCGACGTAAATTCACAATATATTGATATGACCCCCGCTCTCACGAAGCACAGCTTCGTGAGAGCGGGGGTCTTCGGCATCAGCCGAGGAATGTTCCTATAAGGTTCGCCGCGATGACGACGAGCACGAGCGCAACGGGATATGTCGAGGCATATGCCGAGGCAACGTTATCCGTACCGGACACGCCGACGAGCGTGCCGAGAGCAGGAGTGCTGGTCATACCGCCGGTGATAGAACCGAGGTTGTTGAGCAGGGGAAGCTTGAAGACATGCTTTGCAAGCAGATAGCCCACGACCATGGGGAGAGACGTCATAACGACACCCGCGAGGAAGCCGTAAACGACGAGCATAACTCCGTATTCGGAGCCCGAGACCTGAGCGACGAGCTCGACGCCGCCCTCAACGCCCGCACCGATAAGGAAGAGCATAAGCCCCAGCTCGCGGAATACCTTAAGGGTATAGTCGGGAACGCGGAGAGAAAGTCTGCCGATGTGTCCGAAGTGAGCGAGGATGAGCGCCATGATGAGCGGGCCTCCGGTCGTACCGAGCGAGAACGTCGCACCGCTAAAGCCCTGTGAGGTCAGCGGGATCCTGATCGAGCCGAGCAGTATGCCGAGAACGACGGCAAGTCCGAACACGCCGAAGCCGAACTCGTCAAGCGAAAAATACTTCTTCTTGCCGGCGGCGTCTGTGTTCTTTTCTTCCTTTTTGGCGATCATGATCGCCTCGCGTTCCTTCGCCATGTCCGCGTGGAGGATCTTGGGTATGATCTGCACGAAGAGCACAACGCCGATAACGCCGAAGGGATATGCCACGGCGTGACCGAGAGCCACAAGACCTTCCTCCTTAGCCACCTGCTTTGCGGCGGAGAAGGCGGGGGTCGATGTGAGCGCACCGGAGAGTATGCCGTTTGAGAAGTCGGCACCGATGCCGGGGATGAGAGCGAATACGACTGCGACCGCCGCGCCGATGAGGATTATCACCGCACCGAGCGGAACGTAGGATTTCGCGTTTTTCTTGAGGTCGCGGAAGAAGTTCGGCCCCGCGATCGAGCCGACGCCCGTAACGAACAGAACAAGACCGATGCTTTCGATAAACTTGTAGCTCGTAACTGCAGACGACTTGGCGCTTTCAATATAGAAGCTGCCGAGCACGGGAATATCCTTCAGGCCCGGAAGGGTGAAGAGATAGCCGAAGAGAAGCGCCATGAGGAAGACACCTGCGGTGCCGAGCTCGACGCCCTTGACCTTGATGCTGCCTATGGCATATCCGAGAAGGCAGATGATAAAGGCGCCGCAAAGCACCGTGGGCGTGCCGCCCAGTTTGATCAGGTTGTTGATAAAGTCCATTGTTTTTTAAACTCCGATGCTTTATTTTGCTTCGTACTTGGGATTGCCGTGAGTGTATCTGGGGAGCAGGATCGGCGACACCTTATCGGTGACAATGCCCGCCTCAGCCATTTCGGCGTCGTACTTTGCAATGTGGTCAAGAGTCAGCTCGGCAAGCTCGGTCTCCTTGGCGACCTTTGCCGCATTGACACCGGCGTTTCTGCCGAAGACGATGATGTCAAGCAGGGAGTTACCCATAAGTCTGTTCTCACCGTGAATGCCGCCGACGGCTTCGCCCGCGACAAAGAGGTTCTTTACTGCGCTCTGACCGTCAGCGGTGATCTTGATACCGCCGTTCTGGTAGTGCAGCGTGGGGTAAACAAGGATCGGTACCTTGCGCATATCGATTCCGTACTTTGCGTACATACGCATCATGGCGGGGATGCGCTTTTCGATGGTGCCCTCGCCGCCCTTTGCTTCGATCATGGGCGTGTCGAGCCATACGGCATATCCGCCGTCGGGAGTGGGAACGCCTTTGTGACGTGCACGGCACTCACGGATGATGGATGCTGCGGCAACGTCGCGTGTCTCAAGCGGATGCATGAAGGCTTCGCCGTCGCAGTTGACGAGCATAGCGCCGATGGAACGCACCTTTTCGGTAACGAGCGCGCCGAAGATCTGAGAAGGATATGCGGCGCCGGTGGGATGGTACTGGAGGGTGTAGGCGTAGATAAGGGGAGCGCCGACACGATATGCGAGAGCAAGTCCGTCGGCGGTCGCGCCGTAGTGGTTGGAGGTCGGGAAGCCCTGATAGTGCATTCTGCCCGCACCGCCGGTGGCGATGATGACGGTCTTTGCCTTGGCAACGAGCAGCTCGTGTGTCTCCATGTTCATGAGCACGGCGCCTGCCGCCTTGCCTTCCTTATCAAGTATGAGCTCGATAGCCGCGGTAAAATCCACAACGGGAATGCGGCGGTTCTGTACTTCGTCGCGGAGAACACGCATGATCTCGGCGCCGGAGTAGTCCTTTGCAGCGTGCATTCTCTTGCGGGATGTGCCGCCGCCGTGGGTGGTTATCATGGTGCCGTCGGGCTCTTTGTCGAACATAACGCCGAGGTCGTTCAGCCACTTAACTGCGCCGGGACCTTCGGTAACGAGCTTTTCAAGCAGCTCGGGGATGTTCTTGAAGTGACCGCCGCCCAGTGCGTCGAGGTAATGGATAGCGGGGGAGTCGCCGGGCTTGTCGGCAGCCTGGATGCCGCCCTCAGCCATCATGGTGTTTGCGTCGCCGTGACGGAGCTTTGTCACGATCATGACGTTTGCGCCATTCTCCTCAGCCATGATAGCAGCCGCGGAGCCTGCTCCGCCGCCGCCGATGATGAGAACGTCAACATCGTAGTCGGGCTTTGTAAGGTCAACGTCGCCCGCCTTGATGCGGCTGTGCGACTGAAGCATTGCCGCAAGCTCGAGCGGCACCTTTTCGCCCTTGTTGGGTCCGATCTTAAGAGTATCGAATTCGGATTCGATATAGTCGGGGTGGAATTCGTGAAGGAGAGCGTCCTTTTCATCCGCAGTCATGCGGCGCGGCTCCATACCGAGTCTTTCGGCGCGGGTCGCTTCCACCTTCTTGATAGATTCAAGCATTTCGGGTGTGTACATATTCGGATCCTCCTTTTATTTCTCGATGACTCTCTGATTATAAAGCTCTTTGAGCTCGTCGATCGGCTTGTTCATCAGCTTTTCGATCAGTTCCTTGAAATCGCCGTGCTCGATCTCCTGAACGCGCTCTTCAAGATGCGCGCTCTTGGGAGCGAGATACTTGCCGGTCAGACGGCGGGCAAGCAGCGCGACCTGCGGATGCGTGATACCGGCAGGGCAGCGGGAGGAGCAGATGCCGCACATAACGCAGTCAAAGGATGCCTCGGCGCACTTTTCAAGCTCGCCGCGCTGCGCGTATGCTATGTACTGCATGACGTTGAGCCCCTGAGGACACGCCTTGGTGCAGGCGTTGCAGCCTATGCAACTGTATATCTCGGGGTAGAGCTGCATCATGACCTGCTCTTCGGGCGATACCTTTTCGATATCGTAGACCTGCTTTACGAGCGGGAAGAAGGGCAGTGTCGCAACGTACATATCGTTTTCGACCTTGGTCTGGCAGGCAAGGCAGACGCGAAGCTCGCGGTCGCCCTTGATGCGGTAGATGGTGGCGCAGGCGCCGCAGAATCCGCAGCGGCAGCCGCAGCCGCGCACGAGCTGATAGCCCGCGTATTCCATCGCGCCCATGATAGTCAGGCTTGACGGAACGGTGTATTTTTTACCCATAAGGTAGACGTTTACCATATTATCCATAGTTATGGTCATTCCTTTCTTACTTTTAAGGCGTTATGTCGCGGGATCAATATTCGGGCGGCAGCTCGTCAAGCTCGGCAAAGCTGAACACGGGGCCGTCTTTGCAGACGTACTTTGAGCCTATGTTGCAGCGTCCGCACTTGCCGATACCGCATTTCATGCGAAGCTCCATCGTCGTCCAGACCTGCTCGGGGCTGAAGCCCTGCTCGTTGAGTCCGGCAAGAGTGAACTTTATCATGATGGGAGGTCCGCACATTACAACGGTCTTGGAGGTGTCGAAGTTCAGTTCCTTTACATAGTTGGGAACAAAACCGACGTGTCCGTCCCAGCCGTCCTGCGGACGGTCGATGGTGAGGTGAACATTGAAGCCCGGCTCCTTCATCCACTCGTTCGTGATCTCGGGATAGTCAACAAGATCGTCCTTTGAGCGCGAACCGTAAACGATATCGACGGTGCCGTACTTGTCGCGGTTGTCGCGGATGTAGTTTATGACCGAGCGGAGCGGAGCGAGTCCGATACCGCCGGCGACGAACACAAGATCCTTGCCCGCGAACTCGGTGTCAACGGGAAAGCCGTTGCCGTAGGGGCCGCGGATGGTCAGCTCCTGACCCACCTCGATGAGGTGAAGCCATGTGGTAAGGCAGCCGCATTTTTTGATGCTGAATTCCATGTATTCGCGGTTTGTGGGGGATGAGGTGATGGAGAACATCGCCTCGCCCTTGCCGGGAATGGAAAGCATTGCGCACTGACCGGGGATGTGCTCAAAGCACTTTCCGCCGCCGATGGCGTTTACGCGGAAGGTCTTTACATCGGGTGTATCCCGGCGGATATCGGTGACGACACCGATATGCGGGAAAAGAAGATTCTGTTCCATTACTTATGCTCCTTTCCCAGCGTCTTTATGACCTTGACTATGTTGAGGTGCTGCGGGCATTTCACAACGCATCTGCCGCAGCCGACGCAGGAGAACACGCCCTCGTTGTTTTCGGGATAGTAGACCAGCTTGTGCATGAATCTCTGGCGGAATCTTTCGACCTGCGTGAGTCTCGGCTGACCCGCGGACATACGGGTGAACTCGGAGAACATGCAGGAATCCCAGCAGCGGTATCTCTGAACACCGTGACCGGTGTCATAGTCGCGGATATCATAGCACTGGCAGGTGGGGCAAACGAAGGTGCAGGTGCCGCAGCCGAGGCATGCCTCGGAGAGCTCTGCCCACTTCGGAGAGCCGAACAGCTCCATGGTCTTGCCGGCGCCGAAGCCCTCTGTGGTGAGGTCATAGAGCGGGGTCTTTGCGAGATTGTCGCGCGCGACCGTCTTTTCGGCTTCCACGACGTCGAGATCGGCGTCTGCGGCATCCTCAAGAACGCCGAGAGAATCGAGAAGAGCCGCGCCCTTTTCGGTCTTTGCGTCGAGATAGAGGCTGTCGCCCGCAAAAATGCAGGAAACGTCGCCCGCAGGCTCGGCGGGGTCGATGCCGAAGGTGTGGCAGAAGCAGGAGGTCTCGGGCTCGCGGCAGGCAACGGTCACGACCACGCCCTTTTCGCGGCGCGCCTTGTAATAGGCGTCCACGGGGTTAGAGAGGAACACACGGTCGAGGATGCCGAAGCTTGCTGCGTCGCAGGCACGCACGCCGAACACGACAAAGTCGCGTCCGCCGTAGCTGTTGTCAACGAGGTCGATCTTTCTTCCGCCCTCGGTGGTCTTCATCGCGTAGAGGTTCTCGCTCTGCGGGAAGAAAAGATCCTTGGGAGACTTGACGGTGTTGAGCGCGTCGGCGGCATACTCGGTGCCCTCGCTCCAGAGCTTGTAGGACACGTCCTTTTCGCCGCGGACGGGCAGGTATAGTTCTTTTGTTTCCGAGATCGCCGCAAAGAGGCGGTCCAGTCCGGAGGCTTTAATCTTTTTCATCTGATCTTCCCTCCTCATTTAAGATTTGAACCCGGCTCTGCATCGCCCTCGGTGAAGGCGGTGAGAGGTCCGCGCGTCTCGGAATCGGCGCCTGCCTGGAAATCTCCGTAGAGGCTGTCGATATCCTTGATGAACTTGCGGTTCAGAAGGTGGAGCGGGATGTGCTGCGGGCATACGCGGGAGCACTCGCCGCAGTCGGTGCAGCGTCCGGCAACATGGAACGCACGGATGATGTGGAACATATTTTCTTCAAAATCCGTCGTGGGCGCCTTGGACGCGATACCGGAATTCTCATTGTCGAAAACGCACTTTTCGCAGGTGCAGACGGGACATACGTTGCGGCAGGCGTTGCAGCGGATGCAGCGTGAAAGCTCGCCGCGCCAGAAGGCGAATCTCTCGTCGGGCGTCATCGCCTCGAGCTTTTCGACCTCGGCCATGCGATCGACGGCGTCGGGGTTGGGCCCCTCGTCGCAGATGATCTCGTCGCTCACGGCATGAACTCTCTTGCCGTCGGTGAGGCACTTCATCAGCTTGACGTCGTTCTTCTTTACGGTCTTGTCGCCGTAGAGAGTGTGAACGGTAAGCTCGTCGCCCTCCCCGTCCTCGACGGAGGTGATGCCGCGGATGCCCATATCGCGCAGCTTGTTTATGTCAGCCTTACCCGAGCAGCCGATGCCGAGGATATAGACCTTCTCGCGCGGCACGCGGTGCTCCTTTATCAGCATATTTATGCCGTAGGTGTCGCAGGGCTTGGCAAGGATCAGCGTCGTGCCGTCCTTTTTGCAGGCGTTTATCAGGTATTTGCAAAGATTCGCGCCGCAGAATTCATCGTAAATGAAGTTTGCCTCAAATTCCTCGGGGGTCTCAAAGACGGCAGGAGTGCGTTCCCAGTCGAACTCACCGCGGATCCAACCCAGCACGCGCTGAGCCTTGCCCTCGGCGAGAAGCTCCCCGACCCGTTTCTTAATCAGTTCAGATTTTCCTTGCATCTCAGATCCCTCAACTTTTTATTTTCTCCCAGCTCGGTGACGGTCTTGACGAAATCGTTCATAACGCCGGCGAATCTTACGCCTTCGGCGGCGGAGACCCATTCAACGCGGGTGCGCTCCTTTTCAATGCCGAGATAATCGAGCATTGAGAAGAGCATGGTCATGCGGCGGCGTGCATAGTAGTTGCCCGTAGAGTAGTGGCAGTCTCCGGGGTGACATCCGCAAAGGATCACACCGTCGGCGCCGCGCTCAAATGCACGCAGCACGAATATGGGGTTCACGCGGCAGGAGCAGGGCACGCGGATTATCTTTACGTTTGCGGGATAGGAAAGGCGACTCGTTCCCGCAAGGTCGGCGCCCGCATACGAGCACCAGTTGCAGCAGAACGCCACTATCGTGGGTACGAAGCCTTCCGCGGCGACCGCAGCGTTTTCTTTTTCGTTAACGTTTGTCAGCGACATATCGCATCCACCTCCGCAAGGATCTGTTTGTTTGCAAAGCCCTTGAGGTCCATGGCTCCGGACGGGCAGGTAACGGTGCAGGCACCGCAGCCCTGGCACACAGCCTCGTTTACGACAGCCACGCGGCGATCGACCATCTTGCCCGCGATGCGGTACTGACGGACTTCATAGCTTATGGCTCCGTAGGGGCAGACATTCTGGCACATCGAGCAGCCGTTGCACATCATCTCGTCGGAATGAGCCACGCAGGGGTTGCCCTTGAGCTTATCCTTGGCGAGAAGAGCGATGACCTTCGACGCGGCAGCCGACGCCTGAGCGACGGTCTCGGGAACGTCCTTCGGTCCCTGGCATACGCCGGAGAGGAAGACGCCCGCTGTCGGGCTTTCGACGGGACGCAGCTTTGCGTGCGCCTCGGTGAAGAAGTTGTTGGTATCCATGCTCGCGGTGAGCATAGTGGCTATATGGCGAACGCCCGCGGACGGCTCGATAGCCGCTGCAAGCACGACAAGGTCGGCGTCGATGATGACCTGACGGTTCTCGATAAGGTCGGCACCCTGAACTTCAAGCTTGTCGCCCTTCTTTGTGACCTTGCCGACGTTGCCCTTGATGTATTCGACGCCGTACTGTTCGACCGCGCGGCGGTAGAACTCATCAAAGTTCTTGCCGGGGGTACGCACGTCGATGTAGAAGACGTGAACATCGGTATCGGGGTATTTCTCGCGTATCATCATCGCGTGCTTCGCGGTGTACATACAGCAGATCTTGGAGCAGTAGGTCTTGCCCTTGGAGGCGTCGCATCTCGAACCCACGCACTGTACGAAGACGATGGTCTTCGGGTGCTTTCCGTCGGAGGGACGGAGGAGAATGCCCTTGGTGGGGCCTGCGGCGTTCATGAGACGCTCAAGCTCGAGAGAGGTGATGACGTCCTTGTTGTCGGCATATCCCAGCTCGCCGTAGCGGGAGGGATTTATCATGTCAAAGCCGGTGGCAACGACGATGGCGCCGTACTGCTTTTCGATGATCTCGTCCTTCTGCTCAAAGTCGATGGCGCCCGCCGAGCATTTCATCTTGCAAAGGCCGCACTTGCCGGTCTTGAAGTGGATGCAGGCGTTCGTGTCGATGACCGGCACCTTCGGCACCGACTGTGCGAATGGCATATAGATCGCGCCGCGTGTGCAGAGGTTCATATCGAACTCGGAGGGAGTCTTTCGGGAGGGGCAGCCCTCGGTGCAGACGCCGCAGCCGGTGCACTTTGTGGCATCGACGTATCTTGCCTTCTTTTTGATCTTTACCGTAAAGTTGCCGACGAATCCCTTTACCGATTCGACCTCGCTGTAGGTGTAAAGACCGATATGCTCGTTCTGAGCCGCATCGACCATCTTAGGCGTGAGGATACATGCCGAGCAGTCGAGCGTCGGGAAGGTCTTGTCGAGCTGAGCCATATGACCGCCGATGGTCGGCAGCTTTTCGACGATGTCAACGTCGTATCCCGCGTCGGCAATATCAAGAGCCGACTGGATGCCTGCGATACCGCCGCCGATGACCAGCGCGCGCTTTGTGACGGGGCTTTCGCCTGCGGTCAGGGGCGCGTCGAGCTGCACCTTGGCAACTGCGGTGCGGGCAAGGATTATCGCCTTTGCCGTAGCCTCGGTCTTGTCTTTATGTATCCATGAGCAGTGCTCGCGGATGTTTGCGACCTCTACCATGTAGGGGTTGAGCCCCGCTCTTTCCGCAGTCTTGCGGAAGGTCGCCTCGTGCATTCTCGGCGAGCAGGAGCAGATAACAACACCGTCAAGGAAGTGATCCTTTATTGCGTTTATGATGAGGGACTGACCGCCCTCGGAACACATATACTGATAATCCTGTGCGAATACGACTCCGGGTTCGTTCTTCATCGCTTCGGCGACCGCGTGAACGTCAACGGTCGCGGCGATGTTGGAGCCGCACCAGCATACGAATACTCCTATTCTGTGCATATTCCGATCCTCCTTAACCCTTGTATTTTCTGAATGCGCTGACTATTGCCTGCTGAGGAAGCTCGGGATCAAGCAGCGCGGGGATATCGTCGTCGTGTAGATGGTTCTGGCCCTGACGGCGCACCATAAGCGCGCGCGCAGCTTCGATGAGCTTTGCGGGCTCAACGCCGCGGGGGCATCTCTCGACGCAGGCAAAGCAGGTGAGGCACTTCCATACCGACTCGGAAGCAAACAGCTTGTCGGTCTCGCCGTGCTCTACCATGTAAACGAACTGGTGCGGATGATATTCCATCTCACCGTAGGCGGGGCAGGTGGCGGAGCACTTGCCGCACTTCATGCACTTGCGTGTGTTGACGCCGCTGATACGCACGATCTCGGCGGCGGTCTCTTTTTCTCTGTTTATGTTGCTCATGTGCTCACCTCAGTTTTCATCGGCAACGCCCAGCGCGCGGGCAAGAAGCTCGGTGAAGTAGTAAACGGGAAGCTCGCCGCCGCCGTTGACCTTGAGATTGTACATGCAGAGCGGGCAGGCGGTGATAAGGCTTGCGGCTCCGCTGTCGGATGCCGACGCGGTGATGATGTGGCTTCTCTTCTCCGCGAATTTCTTATCCTCGAGCGTGACATATCCGCCGCAGCACTCGTTGCGCTGTGCGTATTTTACCGGAGTCGCGCCGAGAGCCTTGATAAGTCCCTCTATCGCCTCGGGATTCTCGGGATCGTCGAACATAAGCTCCTTACCGGGACGGAGCAGAAGACATCCGTAGTATGCGCCGACCTTTTCGCCCTTCAGGGGGTTCACCACCTTCTTTGCGAGCTCATCGTAGCCGATGACATCGCGCAGAAGCTCTATGTAGTGATAGACCTTGACCTCGCCGCAGTAGGGGACGTCGTTTTTCATATAGCTGTTGACCTTGTTGCGGATCTCCTCGTTGTTCTTCATATCCTCGTTGACGCGCTTGATGACATTGTAGCAGGCGGAGCAGACGGTGACAAGATCCGTTCCGGCTTCACGTGCAGCCATCAGGGCACGCACCGAGGCAAGACGGGTGGCAACGGCATCGGTCGGGGTGGGGTACACACCGCCGCAGCACTGCCATTCGGGGACCTCGCGGAGCTCTATGCCGAGAGCCTTTGCAGACGCGCGGGCAAACCTGTCAAGCTCCTTGGCCTTTGTGCGCAGGGTACAGCCGGGATAATAACTGAATACCATGTTTTATTTCCTTTCTGATCTGAATTGTAGCCTATTTCAGCGCCGTATTTAATAGCGCTTTCGGGGATGCCGTCAAAGGCGGCACCCCCAAAGCCGGAAACCGGGCGATCAGACCATCTGTTCGGGATGGAAGACCTCGTCGAATTTCTCAGCGGTGAGGAATCCGAGGGATACGCACGCTTCCTTAAGAGAAATGTTTTCGTTGTAAGCTTTCTTTGCGGTCTTGGCGGCGTTCTCGTAGCCGATGTAGGGATTGAGAGCTGTAACGAGCATAAGCGAGTTATGCAGGTTGCTGTACATTTTGTCCTTGTTTGCCTTGATGCCGACGGCGCAGTTGTTGTTGAAGGAAACGATGGACTCGGCAAGCAGGCGGGCGGACTGCAGGAAGTTGTATGCGCTGACGGGCATGAAGACGTTCAGCTCGAAGTTGCCCTGAGAGGCAGCCATGCCGACGGCAACATCATTGCCCATGACCTGCACGGCGACCATGGTGACAGCCTCGCACTGGGTGGGGTTGACCTTACCGGGCATGATGGATGAGCCGGGCTCGTTGGCGGGAATGGTGATCTCGCCGAGGCCGAGTCTCGGACCGGATGCGAGCCAACGGACGTCGTTGGCGATCTTCATCATATCGGCGGCAAGAGCCTTGAGTGCGCCGTGTGCGAACACGATCTCGTCCTTGGAGGTGAGAGCGTGGAATTTGTTTTCGGCAGTGACGAAATCCTTGCCGGTGAGGTCGGCGACAGCCTTTGCGACTCTGACGTCAAAGCCCTTGGGGGCGTTGAGTCCGGTGCCGACGGCGGTTCCGCCGAGAGCGAGCTCCTTCAGCTCGGGAAGAGCGATCTCGAGCAGCTTCTTGTCCTTTTCAAGGCTGGATCTCCAGCCGGATATCTCCTGAGAGAAGGTGATGGGCGTTGCATCCTGGAGGTGGGTGCGTCCGCTCTTTACGATGCCCTCGTTTTCGGCTTCGAGCTTCTTGAAGGTGGAAACGAGCAGATCGATGGCGGGAATGACCTTGTCCTCGATGGCGATGACGGCTGCAATGTGCATTGCGGTCGGGAAGGTGTCGTTGGAGGACTGGCTCATGTTGATGTCGTCATTGGGGTGGCAGAGCTTAGAACCGGCAATCTCGTTGGCGCGGTTTGCAATGACCTCGTTGGCGTTCATGTTGGACTGTGTGCCCGAACCTGTCTGCCATACGACGAGCGGGAAATGTGCATTCAGCTTGCCGGAAATGACCTCGTCGCAGGCGGCGGAGATCGCACCGAGCTTTTCGGCAGTCATCTTGGCGGGCTTCAGCTCGCTGTTGGCGATGGCGGCAGCCTTCTTGAGTATACCGAAAGCGTGAATGATCTCCTGCGGCATGGTCTCGATGCCGACACCGATGTTGAAGTTCTCATGGCTTCTCTCGGTCTGGGCAGCCCAGTAGACGTTTGCGGGGACTTTTACTTCACCCATAGAATCGTGTTCGATACGGTATTCCATTTTTCTCTCTCTTCCTTGATTAAAAATATTTTTTTAAATGCTTGATTTTAAGCGGTATTCGGCGATTTATGGCGTTTTTTCCTGCTTTTTGATTCGAAAGCCGCCTCATCGCACTCTACGCGCATTATACGATAATTATATCACTTTGTTATAAAACTGTCAATCCCGCTCCGACAGTTTTCAATAAAAAAAGACAACAATATTCGCCCCACGGACAGGTATGAAAACTGTGCAATTAGACACACAGGGCTGCCGCGCAGTGCGCGGCAGCCCGTTTTGCCGTTTTTTGGCTATATGACGAGATTGTACTTTTCCGCGAGCCTTATCGGATGATAGGACAGCTTTGACTGCCGCAGCCCCGGCTCGCCGCAATCCTCCTCGCGGTTGACGGTCACGGCACGCCCCTCGAAGTGCGCCGCGAACTCGCGGAACACGGCAGGGTACGCACCGGGAAATGCACGGTCGGCTTTTTCGATGTGGATGTCGAGCATGCCCGCCGTGACCTCGCCGAAGGTGAACGCGGCAACGGCATCGCCGGCATAGAGAAGTATGCCCTCCTGCCCGTATTCCGTCCAGTGTGACAGCACTTCCTCTATCGCACGGCGCTCCGCATCGAACACCGCGTCGGTCTTTCCCTCGGCGGCAAGTCCGGCATAATATGCGTCGATGAACTTTCGTGCCGCGGGGATGTTCGCTTCGCATATCGCCTCGGTGTGCCATGCCGGAAAGGTCGCCCTGAACTTGTTTATATGGTTGCGCTGACCCGAAAGATGCTTTCCGCCGAGCGAGATCATCTTTTCCGTGTCGTAGATATAGTCGTTCCAGTCGCGGTCCTGCCACACCTCCGCCTCGGGGTAAAGCGACAGAATGAGCGCCCGCTCCTCCCACGAAAGGCAGCAGAAGAACCGCGCGCCGCCCTCGACCAGACGCATAACGGCTTTTTTCACCTCCCCGGCGTGCGGAATACCGTCGGCGGCGGCATTTTCGTCGCCCGGAAAGTACACCTTGGGGCAGGCATATGCAAATTCATGTGAATAGGCGCGTGCGCGTGCATCGGGGAACGAATCGGGATCGATATCGGGATCGACCGCATAGCGCAGATAAAGCACCTCGCCGCCTTCCGACTCCTCGTGCGCAAGCTCACTGCCGTAATAATCGCGCCACATGACCACATTTGCGGGAGTCATGTCGCAGATCTCGCCGCGGTATGATGAAAAAACGCGCGCAAGCATGGGGATATCACCGATCCCCGGGGACCTGAAACTTATCATGAGACCTTTTTATATACATTACTATGTAGTGATCTTTTATCGCCGGCACTGAATACACATCCGGGATCGCCAAAGGCGATCCCGGATGTGTGTTTTTTAATTAGCCAAGCTTTGCCTGGTTGATCTTGATGCCGGGGCCCATCGTAGAGGCGATAACGCAGCTCTTGATGTACTGACCCTTTGCGGACGCGGGCTTCGCTTTGATGATGGCGCTCATGAGAGTATTGAAGTTCTCGCTGAGCTTCTCCTCACCGAAGGAGACCTTGCCGATCGGGCAGTGGATGATGTTGGTCTTGTCAAGACGGTATTCGATCTTACCTGCCTTGGCTTCCTTGACCGCACGGGCAACGTCGGGGGTAACGGTACCCGCCTTGGGAGAAGGCATAAGTCCCTTAGGACCGAGCACCTTACCGAGACGGCCGATCATACCCATCATATCGGGGCTGGCGATAACGACGTCGAAGTCGAACCAGTTTTCTTTTGTGATCTTGTCGATGTACTCCTGATCGCCGACGTAATCCGCACCGGCGTCGAGAGCAGCCTGGACCTTGTCACCCTTTGTGAAAACAAGGGTGCGGACGGTCTTACCGGTACCGTTGGGAAGTACCACGGCGCCGCGGACCTGCTGGTCGGCATGACGGGAGTCAACGCCCAGACGGACGTGGATCTCGACGGTCTCATCGAATTTTGCCTTGGCGGTCTTGCAGAGTATGCCCATCGCCTCGGCGGAGTCGTACTGACGGCTCCTGTCGTAAAGCTTTACGCTGTCTGAATATTTCTTGCCTTTTTTAGCCATTGCTCTTTACCTCCTCGTCTCAGTCCTCGACGGTGATGCCCATGGAGCGGGCGGTTCCGGCGATCATGCTCATTGCCGTCTCAACAGAAGCGGCGTTGAGGTCGGGCATTTTGGTCTCGGCGATCTTTCTTACCTGATCCTTGGTGAGCTTTGCCACCTTGGTCTTGTTGGGAGTCGCAGAGCCCTTCTCGATTCCGGCTGCCTTGAGGATCAGCACGGGTGCGGGAGGGGTCTTGGTTATAAAGGTGAAGGAACGGTCGGCATACACCGTGATAACAACGGGGATGATAAGACCGATGTCGTTTTTGGTTCTTTCGTTGAACTCTTTGGTGAATACCGGGATAGCAACACCGTACTGACCCAGAGCGGGACCGACAGGCGGCTGAGGAGTTGCCTTACCGGCGGGAAGCTGAAGCTTTATATAGCCCAGAACTTTCTTTGCCATTTTAAAAATACCTCCAAATGTGGTTAGTTGCGGAAGAAATCAGTGAAATTTTTCTTCCTCCCACGCGACCCTTGGGGTCGCTCTCATTTTGCCGGGGAGACGTTTTCGGCGTCAAACTCGACGGGAATATCGCGGCGTCCTCTCTTGATAAGGACGGTGACCTTTTTCTGATCCTCCGAGATCGACTGGACAGTACCGGTGTAGCCGTCAAACAGCCCGCCGTCTATCTTTACCTCGTCACCGACGGAAAGCATGAATTTCACTTTCTTTTCGTCAATGCCGAGCGCCTCGACCTCCGAATCAAGCAGCGGAGTGGGTCGTGAACCGGGACCGACAAAGCCCGTAACACCCGTGATGTTTCTCACAACATGCCAGCTCTCTTCGGTCATGATCATTTTGACCAAAACATAACCGGGGAAGATCTTGCTTTCGACTTCCTTTTCGGCGTCGCCCTTCTTTTCGACAACGGTCTCAACGGGGACCTTCACGTCGAATATAAGATGACCGAGCCCGCGGTTTTCAACGATCTTGACAAGGTTGGTCATTACCTTGTTCTCGTAACCGGAATACGTATGCACCACATACCAACGCACTCCGACGTTCATTTCGTTTATGTCGCTCATCGTCTGCTCAGAAGAGCTTGCCCAGAGCTATAATGCCCTTGGAGAACAGAAAATCCAACAGACCGATCAGAATTGCGAACGCGGCGACAAAGACAAGAACGATAACGGTGTTCTTCTTGACCTCGCGCTTCGGCGACCATACGACCTTTTTGAGCTCACTCTTGATGCTGCGGTTGAAATCCTGAAGTTTCTTTTTGAACTTGGGGTTCACAAAGTACAGAATAAGCAGCACGAGGGCAGCGAGAATAACGATACCGAAGGATACGACGGCATCCCACGGAAAACTCTTCTTCTCGGTGTCTTCGCTGTCATCGGCAGCGGTGGTCTCGTCGGAAGGCGCTGCGGTCGTCTCGTCGGACGCGGCAGCAGTGGTCTCCGCAGAACCCTCGGCACCGTCGGACGCGGCACCGTCAGTCGCAAAAATGTTGATCGAGAGCATGGAAAGCATCAGCGCCAGCGCCAGTATTGCAGCGAGACTCTTGAAAAATCTGACTGATGTCATTTTTCGCTCCCCCTTACTTTGATTCTCTGTGAAGAGTGTGCTTGCGGCAGAACTTGCAGTATTTCTTGAGTTCAAGCCTGTCCGGAGTGTTCTTTTTGTTTTTCTTTGTGTCGTAGTTTCTCTGCTTGCACTCGGTGCAAACGAGAGTAACCTTGACTCTTTGCTCATTGGCCATGCTTTTCGGCACCTCCTGTTTTGTGATTATTTGACCTTGCGGTCGGTGTACCTCCCTCCGTGCGGTACGGTATGTGGCACCCGCAAAAGGGCTTTTTGCGGCACGAAAAGGCACGCAAAAAAAGCTCTGCCGACAGAGGTAGAAATATTATAACATTCTATTGTCCCGATGTCAAGAGTTTTTCGGCCTTTTTCGGGACCCCGCACGGATTTTCTTAATTTTTTTGAAAAAACCTATTGATTTATCGTCCGCGGTGTGATATAATAGTCGCGTTATAGGGGTATAGCTCAGCTGGTAGAGTCGCGGTCTCCAAAACCGTTGGTCGTGGGTTCGAATCCTTCTGCCCCTGCCATGTTGTGTGGTCAAAATCGATCCGCACGAGAAAACAAGAGAAAACGGGAGATTTCGAGAGATTTCTCCCGTTTTTTCGTCCCTGCTTTTTTTCGAAAAAATACCGATCCATTTTGCGATTTTTTCCGACCGCAAGGATCTGAACCCGCGAAAACGGGATTTTCTGAAAAAAGCGAAACAGAATTGAACAGCCGAAAGGACTTGAACCCGCGACACGGTTACAACCCTTTCGGCTTTTTTGTTGTCTTCACGGAATGTTTACAAATCAGCGACTACAAAATAAATCCCTCGGAGTTGGGTGAAGATTTGAACCCGCGATGCGTCCAAAAGCAAATACTACAAAACAACTCCAATTCTCACCTGATAGGATTCGAACCCACGAAAGCGAAAAATCTGATTGTTATCAGTTTGTTTTCTGGACTTTCCGGTATTGGTGTGGTATTGTGTGTGGTTAAAGGAGGCGATGAAAATGAAAAAAATGATCGATGAATTATGGGACGGCGAGATCAGCCCACAGGACACCCTGATTTCAGATAATCAGGAATACCGTGAACTGCAACACAGGCAATCCCAAAATAAAACTGAATTGCTTGAAGTCCTTTCGGATGAGCAGAAAGAACTGCTTGAAAAGTTCTGTGCCACAGAAATCGAGCTGAATGGCATCTCCGAACGCGAAGCCTTTACCGCCGGATTCAAAATTGCCATGCGGTTGGCGGCAGAAGCGTTCTATGAATCGGACAACGAGTAAAAGAGTGACCGCCGAGATAACCCCTCGCTCGGCGGTGTTCCCTTCAAGGTTTATTACGCGATTGAGATTGAAAAACGGGAAGATTTATGGTATAATAAGACATCGACAAATCGGAATTTGACGGAGGAATCATTATGGAAATATCTATTTGCAAACTGACTATTGAATTATTGGATGATTGGTTATCTTATTTTGATAACGATGCCTTTTCGGACAATGATGAATGGTGTGGATGTTATTGTATGTGCTATCATTGGGATAGCGAGTTGGAAAAGAAACGAAGATGGGACTGCGATAAAGATTGTGCTAAGTTCAATAGAGAACAAGCAATCAACTTCATAAAAAGCGGTCGCATGCAGGGATATTTAGCATATGTTCAAGGAAAGGTTGTTGGATGGTGCAATTCGAATAATAAAAAAGCGTACAATAACGTCAATTTTAATTTTGCAGAAGAAGTACCTGACAACGGTGAAAAAATCAAATCCATCGTTTGCTTTTCTGTTACACCTAAATATAGGGGATGTGGCGTTGCCACCGCCTTGCTTGAATATGTATGTAAGGATGCAAAAGTCGATGGATTTGATTTGGTAGAAGCGTATCCATTTGCAAACAATGAAAATCATGCTTATCACGGCCCTTTATCTATGTACAAAAAGTATGGATTTGAATTTTGTAGACAGATTGAAGGATGTATGGTTTGCAGAAAAATTCTTTGATTCATAGAAGTAGTAGTTAGCGACAAATTCCAGTTTACCTAACTGAATAAACTACATAGCCAAACGCTACTCAGCCGAGCGTTTGGCTAATTTTTATGGAAAGGAAGGATGAACGCTATGATTGCAAATCTGACAAGAGGATCTAAGACCGCTTCTCTCCACCTGCCCGCAGACAGATTTCAGATCGCCGGCGTGCTGTCATACCTCGGTGTCGACAGGCTTGACGATTACGAACTCCCCTGTGAAGGTCAGGATTCCTCGGGGATCATGGTTTCACTTGAACCGACCGGAATTGCAGAACGGAACATCGCAGAGCTTTGCCGAAACGAGAAAGTCTCCCTCGGAAGACTCAATTCGAACTTTTGCAGTCTCTTCAAATTGCCGTATGAACAGCAACTCGGTGTCATGGATCGGATCGCAAGTCAAAATCCGGTGCATTTCGACGATTTCCGCAAAGCCATCGATACAGCTACCGTTCCCACAGTCAGACAGGAATACTATTTCCCGCTCACCGTGAACCTGTACGCTGGCGATTACGACTTTGATCCCGAAGAATACGACGGTCGCTTTGCTGCTCGCTATGAAAATAAAATCCGTCAGGCACTCCGAGTCTACAACCAGGATGATGGCGAGGATATGGCGGCATATTTTCACGGTAACAACACTATCGCAACAAAACTCCGTTCCGCTACCTGGGATTTCAAAAGGCGAAGCGGCGAGCTGTATGGTTGCGTTACTGTGGAAACGGCAGGTCAGCTGACGGCAGAACAGGAAGCAGATCTGAAAGACTGGATCACGGGACAGAATTCTGACGGTCTGGGCGAAGGCTTTGAGCAACAGGAGATCAATATCGACAGCTATAGTTGCTCGGGCAGAATCTGTGTGAGCTTCTGGCACTCGGGCGACGACTACTTTGTAGACAATGAAGACGAGTTTGCCGAAAGGCTGGAACAGGGCTTCAACTTGGGAGGTATGTGAAGAACATGACCTCCCTTTTTTCATCCTCTGAGGATGCTCGGAGGTGAATCAGACAGACAACCGATATAAACTTCTGTACGGGCTGACATTACGAACACATGGGATTTGCAACATATAAACGTACCGATTTTGACAAGGAAGGCAATCCGTATCCGCTTCTGTACATGAAATTGGTGCGGTAATTTGTGAGGGAGGAGCATTATATGAAGATACCGGAGGCCGGGCTGCCGTCTTTTCCGGCAGCAAAAGAACGGCGGAGCCTGCCCTGCCGCTTACGGACAGATGCACGCAGCGATCAGAGCCCATCTCCGCACGCGTTAATTTCCGGCAAAAGCACACGAGCACACGAAGGAGTTCACACACATGAAACTTGATGAGCTGTACGGCAGGATAACCGAAGCCGTTTCGTCGCTTGACTGCGAAAGCATACGACCCGGCTTCAGACCGTTGAAATTCGCCCTGTATGACGATGAAAAATGCTTTTTTGACGGCGCGTACATCGAAAAGACCGACGCCTTTTGCGCAAACACCTCGATCGACTACAACGGCGAGCAGATCGCGATTTGGAAGGTAGACGGCGAGCCGGACATCCCCGTGCTGACGTCAAAGATCGTGCATGAAATGTTTCACGGCTTACAGACACGCGAGAAGTGGAACTGCTGGGCTGACGAGACCGAAGCCCTTTACCGATATAAAATAACGCGGACGCGCTGAGCCTCAGGCTGCGCGAAAACGATCTGCTGCTGCGCCTGCTCGACCGCTTCGACGACGCGGCATATCGCGAGCTGCTTTCGCACCGCAGGCTGCGCAGCGAAAAATATCCGTACGAATTCGACTACGAAAGCAGGATAGAGGAGATCGAAGGCAGCGCGACATACGTTGAGTGGGCGGTGCTCGGGCAGCTCGACGAAAACGCGGCGGCTGCGATGAAGGAGCGTATGCGCGCGGCGGTGACGAAGCCGGAGCGCCTGCTCCCGGTCAGAATATCCTGCTATTACACCGGCGCGCTCATGATAAATGCAATGAAAGCCGCCGGCAGCGATCCGCTCTCATCCGCAAAGCATCCCGCGATCTTTGCGGCGCTGAAAAACGTCCGTCCTTCAGACGGGAACTATCCCGGCATTGACGCCCGACGCCGTACTGCGGCGGATGCCGTCGCCGAATTCGACCGCGAGTCGGAGCGCATCGTCGGGTCTGCGCTCGAGATGAACGATGTGGCAGTCGAGGGTCCGCTCGAGCTGCTTTGCGTCAACATATACGACGCGCGTTTTTTCAACGGATATATCACATCAAGATATTTTCTGCTTTATCGGGACGCAGACGGAGAGCATACGGTATACGGCGACTTCGTGCTCGAAATGTCGGACGCAAAAACGATATCCCGCGTTTACAGATGGCGCGCATCCACGGGATTGTAACGGGTACGGAAGGGCAACCGATCAAAGCATATGTGAGCCTCACTCGCCGGCATCCTCGGCGTTATTTCGTTTTGCCCGCTGCTCAATGATCGCCTTGGCGGCGGCAAACGCCGCGACGGTCGCAGCCCCGAGCAAAATATACACGGGGTGTGCATTTGCGGGGCTCAGCGGCGGCTGCGGCACCTTCAGCGTCGTCGGTCCCATTGCGACCGCAAAGAGCGAGCCCGACATCAGCCCGAGGATCGCGCACACCGTTGCGCCGCGGTGCCGGCTGAGGAGATAGTGTATCCCCCTGAACGAGCAGAAAATGCCCGCAAGCACTCCGACGCCGAACACGAGCAGGAGCGGGAGCACCGAAAGATCAAACGCAAAAAAGCGCTTCATTGCCGTGATGATCGGCACATACAGTCCGAATGCCAGGAGCAGCGTGGAGCCCGAAATGCCCGGCAGCACCATTGCGGATATGGCAAGTGCGCCGCTTACAAAGACATACAGAGCCGACGGGGCATCCAACGCCTCGGTAGGGACCGAAAAATGCAGCAGACTGAGAGCGACTACCGCCGCAGCGCCCGCAAAGAAGAAAAGTATATGCCACGGGCGGCACGCCCCTAGAGTTTTTTTCTCCTCTGCCGCAACGAGCGGGATCGACGCGGCGACCAGCCCCAAAAACAAAGAGCTCACCGCGTAGATATGCGTGCTGAACAGCCCGGCAAGCAATGTGACGGACAGTCCCATGCCGCAGATCCATCCGATCCCGAGCCGCAGAAGAAAGAGCAGCGACTGCCTGCGGCGAGCTTTGTCCCTGCCGGTGATATTATATAAAATCATCGTATTCCCCCCGCAAAAAACGCGACCGTGCCGCCCGACACGCCGGGAACGCTGTCCGCAAGCGCCATAAAAAAACCGCAGACAGCCGTTTTTATCGAACCTGTCACTTTGTTCATCTTCATTACAATACATCTCCTTCGGTCACAACCCGAAATTCTTCATTTTGCCGCGCTCTCGCATAGAATGCCGCGGCGGATGCTCCGACCGATATCAGTATACACGGGCGGTTTAAACAGAAAGCGCGGCAAAATTAAACGGAAGTTAAAAAGCACGGACGGTCGATGCCGGCGAGTATTTGTGATATAATATCCGCAATATCAAATATCGATTGAAACGCGAAACGGAGAAAAAACATGGACGCAGCATGGGAGAGGCTTTATAACGAAGCAAAAAAGGTACTGGCACCGCGCAGGATATCCGAATGGATGGAGGCGGGCGGCGTTGCCGCGGCAATAGAATCATCGACCGGCAAAATATACACCGGAATATGCGTTGACGGTGCGTGCACGCTCGGCATATGCGCAGAGCGCAATGCGATATTTCATATGCTCACCTGCGGCGAGAGTGAGATACGCCGCGTTATAGCCGTAAACCGGGACGGCAAGGCAATGCCTCCCTGCGGGGCATGCCGTGAGCTGATGACTCAGCTCATGCCCGAAAAATACCGTTCTGTCGAAATAATGCTCGACTGTGAAAAAAACAGGGTGGCAACGCTCGGCGAGCTGACGCCCGAGTGGTGGATATGACCGGCAGAGAGGGATCGTTTATGCTGAGATTTGTTTTACCGACGGAAAACGACCGCGACGCCGTGCTTTCGTTTTATAACGAGGTGGAAGAAAGCGGCGGCGAGTGCATCGGCTTTCGCTATCGAAACGACTATGACCGCTGGCTTTCCGATATGCGGAACCGCCACGCGGGGACGGATCTGCCGCAGAGCTATGTGCGTGAGGATTTTTATATCTGCTATGACGGCGCCGATGTCGTGGGTGTTTTCAGCCTCAAATTCGAACTGACCGACTATCTTCTGAACTACGGCGGCCATGTCGGATATGCCGTTCGTCCGTCGCGGCGCTGCGAGGGGATCGCCACACGCATACTTGCCGAGGGCATGAACATAGCGCGCCGCTCGGGGTTTGAGAGGCTCCTCTGCATCTGCGACGATGACAATTACGCCTCGGAAAAGGTGATAATAAAAAACGGCGGCGTGCCCGAGAACACGCTTTACGACCCGGACGAAAAGGTCACGGTAAAAAGATATTGGATCGGTCTGTGACCGGGGCAAGATCGACCGGGACCGCATCAAAAATGCCGGGATCACGGCCGGCATATTTCAGGAGCTGTTAAAAACGATGAGTTTTTAACAGCTCTTTTTATATGCTGCGCGGGCAAAAATAAACTGTTGACCTTTTCCATAATGTGTAGTATAATTAACTTGGAAGAATGTAATTACGACTGCGTGACCGCTGTCGGGGAAAGGACGGACGAGATGACCGGGGATATCGCAAGAGAAGGGATATACGAAGATTTTTCCGCACGCGCCGACGCCTTTGTCGCGTCGGTAATGGCGGGATACACGCCGGGGCACTTTCGCCGCAGCAAGGTGATACACGACTGCGTGTGGGGCACGGTCATGATCTGCCCTTGGGAGCTTCAGATAATCGACTCGCCGCTCTTTCAGCGCCTGCGCCGCATAAACCAGCTCGGTCTTGCCATGACGACCTATCCCTCGGCACATCACTCGCGCTTTGAGCACACCCTCGGCGTGCTCTCCGTCACGGCAAAGATGATATCGCGCATAAATCAGGACGAAAGCGACGATGTGCTGCCCACCGGGGCTGCAGCCGATATCCGCGCGCGCCGCATACCGCCGCGCGACGTGCGCCTTCTGCGCCTTGCGGCGATACTGCACGACGTCGGTCATTGCTTTTTCTCTCATCTCTCGGAATCCTACTACGGCAGAACGCCGGAAATGGCCCGGCTGATACGCGAAAATCCCGTTTTTTCGGGCGCGCAGCCGCATGAGATATTCGGATTTATAATAATAAACACGCCCACCTTCCGCCGCTTTTTTGCGGAGGAGACCGATTTTCCGCTCGACGGTGAGGACGCCGCCGGGCTGCTCGAAACAGTCGGCAGGATGATAGTGGGCGCTCCGGTCCCGCTGCGCGAGGAGAACGGACGGCTTTTGCGCCCCGCCTACCTCACCGACATGATAAACGGGCGATTTGACGCTGACTCGCTCGATTATCTGCGCCGCGACACCTACGCCACCGGGCTTGCTCTCACCTATCACATCGACCGCGTGCTCTACAAGCTCTGCCTTGCCGACCGAGAGATAACTCTGCCGGACGGCAGACGGATAACCGAGCGGCACCTGACCGTTCCGGTCTCGGGCATATCGACGGTGGAGGAGATGGTGTTTTCAAAGCTCATGCTGACGCGGTATATATACCAGCACCAGAAGGTCATAGCCGTCGAATCGCTCGTCGGCGACGTTGTTGCGGGCATGCGCTACAACGGAAGGCTGCGCCACCCCTGCGACTTTCTGTATTTCTGCGATGCGGACATTCTTGCGCTCGGCATGAACAGCGCCGACCCCGCATTTTCTCTCCCTGCGTCCTCCTTCAGGCTCGACGGCACGACCGACCTGACGACGGGCAAGGTGATACGCCGCATACTTGAGCGCGACCTGCCGAAAAAGGCGATGCTGATAAACCGCGGCGTGCTTTGCGGAGCGGCGGGAAGCGGCAGCGCGGCAAGCAAGGAGGATCTTTCGGACGCCGTGACGAAAATGCTTGCCATGACCGACCTGCGCACGGCTGTGTGCGACCGCGCCGCCGAGACGGCGCGTCGGCTCGGAATGCCGGTGCCCGAGATATACGACATACACATTTCGATACCGAAGCTCAAAATGTCAAAAAATTTCGACGGTGCTACGGTCGTGACCTACGGCGGAGGCTTTGCAAGTATGTCCGACATAGTGGACCTCAACGACTGGGCAGGCGACTTCTCGGCAGACTCGTACAACGCGTATGTGTTTGCGGGGACCGACTATCTCGTTCCCACGGGCATTGCGGCATACCGCGTGCTGACCGAGCGCGGCATACCGCTTGACCGCGAAAAGGTGTTTGCGGGGCTGAAATCCGCCGCCGACATCGAGGCTGCGGCAAAAAAGCTTGCCGGAATGGGCTGATACGCGCCGCGCACACGATATCCGTTATTTATTTAAGGAAGAAATCAAAAAAGAGGACGTCTGAGTTGTCTAAATTATCATGGAAGGGCGGGGCGATGCTTTCCCCTTTGCCCGTTGTAATGGTCACCTGCGGCGGCGACCGCATAGGAGCCGACGGTGCCGCGATGCCGTCGGGCTTTGCGCCCAACGCCGTGACCGTGGCATGGTGCGGAATCGCCTGCACACAGCCGCCGGTCGTTTATATCTCGCTGCGTCCGTCGCGGCATTCGTACAGGATAATCGAAGAGACCGGAGAATTTACGATAAACCTCGTCACCTCGGCAATGGTGCGCTCCGCGGACAGCTGCGGAGTGTATTCGGGCAGGGACGCGGACAAAATAAAAAAGTTCTCGCTCGCCACCGAGCCGTCGGCAACGGGAAAGGTCGGCTGTCCGTCTCTTTCCGCATCGCCGCTGACGCTTGACTGCCGCGTGATACGCAAGATCCCTCTCGGCACGCATGATATGTTTCTTGCCGACGTTCTCGGCGTGGGTGTCGATCCCGCGATAGTTGACGGGAACGGCAAGCTGCACCTTGACCGTGCGCACCTTGCGGCATATTCGCACGGCGAATATTTCGAGCTTGGCAGAAAGCTCGGCGACTTCGGCTTTTCGGTGCGCAGAAAAACTCGCGGCAAAGCCACGCAAAAGGGCGGAGGCGTAAAAAAATGAAGCTTCAAAGGATCATTTCCGCGTTTTTGCTGTCTGCGGCGCTGCTTTTGCTGCTCGCGTCGTGCGGCATAGGCGGAACGCTTCTCACAGAGCTGCCCCTCGGCGACGGCAGGACGGTAGAGGCATACGGCGGCGAGGTATACGGCGTGAAGAATCTCGTCGTCAGGAACGCCGACGGCAGCGAGGCGCAGCGCCTTCACTGTACGAACAGGGTGACGCGCCCGTTCCATAAGGACGACGGGCTGGATTACGGCGTTTCGGTCGTTGACATAGACGCCGACGGGCTGCCGGACATCATATCAATGTCGGAGCGCACCTTCGACGGCGACACCTACAACTGCTTTCGTGCCGACGGCAGCGGCGGCTTTTACCTTGACGAAACGCTGTCGGCGATACGCGGCATACACTTCGGCGATAACGGCGAGGTATCGTCGCTGACACGCGTGCGCACCGACCTGCCCTCGTCGCCCAACGAACCGAAAAAATATATATTCGCCGTAACGATAACCTACCTTGCGCCGGACACCGGAAAGAACGGCAGATATACCGTCGTGCGCGAGGAGGCGCTGACATATTACTCGGAGACCGAAATATACTGCTATGCGGTGTCCGAGCCGGACGAAAGCGGAGACATGGAAACGACAAGCGAAAAATGGATACTGCCCGACAAGCTCGCCGAGGCGGGACTTGACGGATTCGGCAAAGAATACGGCTATTGAGAAAGGAAAAACCGATATGGAAAACACCGAAAAAAGAACACGCACGGCAATTATCATCGGCGCGGGGCCTGCGGGACTTACCGCCGCCTACCGTCTGCTTAAGGATACCGACATAAAGCCGGTAATACTCGAGGCATCCCCTTACATCGGCGGTATCTCGCGCACCGCCGTGGTGGACGGCAACCGCATGGATATAGGCGGGCACCGCTTTTTCTCCAAAAACGCCGAGGTCAACGAGCTCTGGCAGGAGCTTATGCCGCTTCAGGGCAAGCCGTCGTATGACGACAAAAAGCTCGGCGTCGAAAAGCCGCTTGCCGAGGGCGGTCCCGACCCCGAGACCACCGACCGCGTGATGCTGCTGCGCAACCGCATATCGCGCATATTCTTCCTCCGCAAATTCTTTGACTATCCCATCTCTCTCAAGCCCGAGACCTTCAAGAACATGGGCTTTAAAAACACCATGCGCTCCGGCTTCGGCTATATCGGCTCGGCAATACACAAAAAACCCGAGGATTCGCTTGAAAACTTCTATATAAACCGTTTCGGCAGACCCCTCTACGAAATGTTTTTTGAGGATTACACCACAAAGCTCTGGGGCCGTCACCCGTCGCAGATATCCGCCGACTGGGGCGCTCAGCGCGTAAAAGGGCTCTCACTCATGAAAGCGGTCTGGAACGTGCTCTCAAAGCCCTTCCGCCCGAAGGACAAGGTCGAGACCTCGCTCATCGAGCAGTATTACTACCCGAAATACGGTCCCGGTCAGCTCTGGGAGACGCTCGCCGACGAAATAAAGGAGCTCGGCGGCGAAATAATAATGAACACCGAGGTCAGCGGCATAAAGCTTGACGGGAACAGAGTCGTGAGCGTTACGACCGCCGACGGCAGAGAATTCGGCGGCGACTGCTTCATGTCCACCATGCCCGTCAAGGATCTTGTCGCCGGAATGGGCGACGCAGCTCCCGCCGACGTGCGCCGCATTGCCGAGGGGCTGCCCTACCGCGATTTTATTACCGTGGGGCTTCTCGTTGACAAACTCAAGCTGGTCAACAAGACCAAGCACAAAACGCTCACCGGCGACGTGCCCGACTGCTGGATCTATATCCAGGAGCGCGACGTCAAGCTCGGCAGGCTTCAGCTCTTCAACAACTGGTCGCCCTACATGGTCGCCGACCCCGAGCACACGATGTGGATAGGTCTTGAGTATTTCTGCAATGAGGGCGACGAGATGTGGAATATGTCGGACGAGGACTTTATAAAGTTTGCGATAGACGAACTCGTCAAGATCGACGTCATCGACCGCGCGAGCGTAAAGGACGCGCGGCGCATACGCGTAAAGAAGGCATATCCCGCGTATTTTGACACCTACGCCGAATTCGACACGGTAAAGGATTACCTCTCGGGCATCGACAATCTCTGGTGCCTCGGGCGCAACGGTCAGCACCGTTACAACAATATGGATCACTCGATGCTGACGGCAATAGAAGCCGTGCGTGCCATCGCCGCCGGCAGCAATGACAAGACCGCCGTATGGGGCGTGAATACCGAAAAGGAATATCACGAGGAAAAGTCTGCCGAGGGCGCAAAAGCCTGACCGCGGTAAAAAGGAGTGCAGGACATGAAAAGTCTTTCAGACCTCCGCCGCACACGGGCGGGCAGGGCAGCGCTTGCCGTTATCTCCACTTTCCCCGTCGCCGCGGCGCTCGCGCTTGTAATATACTACATTCTCGGCCCGGGAGAGGGCTATTTCCACTCGGACTGCACCGATTCTATCGTTTGGGCAAACGCAACGGTCGAGTCGGGCAAGATATTCGACCCGGATTTCAAATACGCCGCGCTGCTGCCCTTTTCCGCATCGACTTGGATGGTGCCGCTCATCCGGATATTCGGTTACGGCATGACGGCGCACAACACCGCAATGATAATTTTTGCCGTGATATTTGCCGCGTCGGTGTGGTTCTGCTTTCGCTCCTTCGGCATGGGACGCGGCTTTTGCGGGATAGCTACCTTTGCCGTTCTCATGCTGCTCTCGTCCTCGGACAAGCTGCGCGAGATCATGTGGGGGCACGTCATTTATTACAGCATAGGGCTTGGCGTGCTGTTTTTCACGCTCGGCATTGCCGCGCGTCTGCTTGACGGCGGCACCTCACGCCGCCGGTATGTTCTGCTCATCGTGCTGCTGGCGCTCCTCTCTGCGGGCGCGGCGACAGACGGGATGCAGATAATAGCCATTGCGATATTGCCGACGGCTGCGGCTCTCATTGCCGAGCGCATATTCTGCGGCAAGGATAAGCTCGTATCCGAGGCATCGGTACCATCTCTGTCGGCTCTCATTGCGGTCGTGGGCGGCACGGCTGTCGGAATGCTTTTGCTGGAGCTGATGAAAAACGGCGTCTCCGCCGGATATGCCGACGCATATTCGGGCTGGTCGTCGCCGACCGAGTGGGTCGGCAATGCGCAGCTCTTCTTCCGCCACTTTATGACCCTCATGGGGCTCAATGTGGTCGAAAGAGACTCGCTTTTTGCCGTGGCATCGTTCGGCAACATGATACGCATCGGCATAAGCCTTGTGATACTTGCCGCGCCCCTGGTGATGCTCGTTCTCTACCGCAGGCTCTCTACGGTCGGCGCATGCCTTTGCGTGTGGGCGCACCTTGTGCTTTCGGCGGTAATAATTTTCGGCTTTATCTGCGGCAAGCTGTCGGCGGCGAACTGGAGACTCACTCCCATAGCCGGCTCTGCCGTGCTCGTGACGCTCGTGGGTGCTTACGAGCTTTGGCTTGCGGGGCGCAGGGCGCTGTCGGCACCTGCCGGCAATGCCGATGGTGCAGCCGGGACGGATAAAACCGGTGAAACGGACGCAGCAGCCTCGGGTCGCGTTGCAGCCCGCGCGGGCGCGCTTCTTACGGCGTTCGTTATGCTTGCGTCGCTCCTGCCCGCGGCGACGATCGCCGCAATGCCCACCGACTACGGCAGCGACAACAATCTGCACCGCATAATCGACTTCTGCCGCGCACACGAGCTTGAATACGGATACGCTACCTTCTGGAACGGCCCCGCAGTCACGGTGCTTTCGGATTCGGATGTCACCGTGCGCCAGATAAACGTTGACCGTGTAAAGGGAATATACCCGTATTACTATCAATCCGACCTCGACTGGTACGCCGACACCTCGCACGACAGGTATTTTGTCATCCTCACGGCGTCGGAGGCTGCCACTGCCGCTTCATCGCAGACATGGCAGGATCTGTGCTCGACATATCTCACCGAGTGCTATGACGGCTCTGACAGAGACGACGAGGGAAACCCGACCGAGGGTATTCCCGGCTTTCGCATCTATGTTTTCTCCGAAAACATCCTTGCCTCCACCGACTGGAAGGAATATTACGGCGTAAAATAAACACCCGAAAGGCGGATCGGATAAATGAATCCTTCAAACATCAAAAAAGGCCTTGCGCGCTTTTTCGGCGCGCCGTATAATCCCCGACGCCTCTCTCACAAATTCGCGGCGCTCGTGTCTGTGCTGCTCTGCCTTGCGGCGGTGCCGGTGTTCTTTAACTGCTTTGCGGACGCCAAGGATCCCATCGCATATCCGCTCGAGGACGGCGTAAACTCCTACAACCCGTATGTGCAGCAGTTTGACGCCTTCGAAAAGGGTCAGCTTGAGATCGACTTTCCCGTAAGCCCGCGCCTTACCGCGCTCGAAAACCCGTACGATTACATCGCGCGACACAACTCGGGCGCCTACTTTCTCTGGGACCGCGCGATGTACGGCGGAAAATACTATTCGTATTTCGGCATCGCTCCGGTGATTGCCGTTTATTATCCCTACTATCTCGCAACGGGCGCACTGCCCGGCGACTCGTTTACGCTGGGAGTTTTTCTGTTTATCACCGCGCTGTTTCTGCCGCTCGCCCTGTTCGGCTGGGCAGAGGCTTTCGGGCAGCGCACGCCGCTTATTTTGCTGATGTTTGCCGTGCCGTCGCTTTTTGCGGGCAGCGGCATACTGCTGACGCTGCGCGGGCTCAGGCACTTTTATTTCTTTTCCGTCGCCGCGGGCACGGCATTTCTTTCCGCGTTTCTTTTCTTCGCGTTTGCGGCATATAACGCGCGCGCGGGATGGCGCCGCTGCCTTCTGCTCATCGCTGCGGGGATATCCTATTCTCTCGTTTTTCTCTCGCGCCCGAACATTGCGCTGCTTGCGGCGTTCCCCATAGTACCGGGGCTGTGGTTCATGATAATACGCAGGCGCGATGAAAACGGCAGCCTTCGCCGTGCGCGTCGCATTATCGCGGAGCTTGCCTCTCTCGGTGCGCCCGTGCTTGCCGCCGCCGGCTTTACGATGTGGTTCAACGCGGCGCGCTTTTCCGGTCCGTTCGACTTCGGCGCAAGCTATCAGCTCACGGTCGCCGATGTTTCGACCTACCGTATGCGGCTCACCGACCTGCCGCTTGCGATATACAATTATTTTCTGGCGCTGCCGGGCACATCCGATATCTATCCCTACATAACATTTACCGACCTTGCGGCGGTCCCCGCCGGCCACTACGTTTACACCGGCTCGAATATCGGGCTTGCGGCATTCCCGCTTACGCTCGTAGGCACGCTCGCGCTGCTCTTTGTAAGAGGCAGGAATGCGCGGCGGCACGCCTTTGTCGGTTCGACGCTCTTCGGGCTCATCTTCACGGCATGGTTCGATTTCTGCATGGGCGGCGTCGTATACCGCTACACTGTCGATCTCATGCTTGTTGCCGCGATGCTGTCGGCCATAACGCTTCTGTCCCTTTATAACCGCGCGGCGGCATCCGAGCGGCTCCCGAAGTGGGCAAAGTGCACGTCATACGCCGTGCTGCTGCTCTTTTTTGCCGCGGCGTTCGTATCGGCGCTGCGCATATCGCTGATAAACGGCGAAAATATCCCCGAAATAAGACCCGAGGTGCTTGCGGTGCTCGAAAAGCTGCTGCCGTTTGCAAGCCCCGCAAAATAAAAAACAAAAAGATCCGAATGAGGTAAAAAATCATATGAATACGGACAGTCAACGCCAACAAAAGTACATAATATAAGTGTCGGGCGACTGTCCGCGCGGCTTTTTGCCGCCGCTGCCGTCCGGCTACGGAAAGGACGGCAACAAATGAAAGAAAACTTCATTTTCACCGAAACTCTCAGGACTCTGATCGAAGAAAAAAAGTATCAGAGCCTGCGCGACGTGCTGCTCACGGTGCAGCCCGTCGATCTTGCCGCGGCACTGGCGGAAATGCCGCCGCAGGATCTCTCTCTGCTCTTCCGCCTGCTGCCGAAGGACGAGGCGGCGGATACGTTCGTTGAAATGGACGCCGACAGTCGAGAGGAGCTGATACGCGGCTTTTCGGACAGCGAGCTGCGCGACATACTCAACGAGCTTTATCTCGACGACACGGTCGATCTCATCGAAGAGGTGCCCGCGCTGCTTGTGGGAAGGATACTCGAGCAGTCGAGCCCCGAATCACGGCGGCTGATAAACGAGCTGCTGCGCTATCCCGACGACTCGGCGGGCAGCATTATGACTACCGAATACGTCGGGCTTCACGTCGCAATGACCGTCGGCGAGGCGATAGAGCATATCCGCCGCGTCGGCATCGACAGCGAAAACATCAACGTCTGCTATGTGACCGACCGCGGCAGGCGGCTTATCGGGATAGTGACGATACGCACGCTGATACTTGCCGAGCCGGGGGCCTCCGTCGGCTCGGTGATGAACGAAAACATCATATCGGTCAGAACGCTCGACGACAAGGAGGATGTTGCAAACGTATTCACGAAATACGGCAGCATAGTGCTGCCGGTCGTTGACAGTGAGGAAAGGCTCGTCGGCATCGTTACCGTTGACGACGTGATGAACGTCATACGCGACGAAGCGACCGAGGATATAGACAAAATAGGCGCGGTCACGCCGTCGGACAAGCCGTATATGAAGCTCTCGGTCCTTGAGATATTCAAAAACCGCATTCCGTGGCTTCTCGTGCTCACCGTTTCGGCTGCCTTTACAGGCTCGATAATCACGCATTTTCAGGACGCGCTGTCGTCTTATCTCGTTCTCGTTGCTGCAATACCGATGCTGATGGACACCGGCGGCAACTGCGGCAGCCAGTCGTCGGTCACGGTGATACGTGGGATATCCCTCGGCGAGATCGCATTCGGCGATATCTTCCGTGTTATGTGGAAGGAGGCACGCGTGTCCGTGCTCTGCGGCGTAACGCTTGCGGCGCTGAACTTTGCAAAGCTCATGCTCATAAACCGCGTCGGCTTCGGCGTGGCAGCGGTGATCTGCCTGACGCTCATCGTCACGGTCTTTGCCGCCAAGCTCGTCGGCTGCACGCTGCCGCTGATAGCAAAAAAAGCGGGACTTGACCCGGCGGTGATGGCAAGTCCCTTTATCACCACCATCGTCGATGCGCTCTCGCTCTTCATTTATTTCAGAATGGCGGGCACGATACTCGGCATATAACGTACAGCGGTGCAAAAGCCGGTCGGCTTCTGCACCGCCGCATTATATGTAACGGCATCCTCAAAAATACAGCCCGGACAAACTGCATAAAGCAGTCGGAAGTCTTGACAGCGCAGGTCCTATATGATATAATGATTATGTATATTGCCGATGCGCGGACACACAGCGCCGAACGGCGGAAGGAGCTTGAATTTGCCGATGGCAGTTAAGGTCACGGGAGACGGAACAGCCGGCGCTCACGGTACGCGCCGCGCTTTCGAAGCACCTTCGGTCCGCATAGTCGATGCCGACGAATTTATGCCCTGCGTGCTCGGCATGCTTGCCGACGGTGCGCGGGTGCCTCTGCTCGTGAGCGGCAACAGCATGGCGCCGTTTCTGCGAGACGGGCGCGACACCGTTATCATCTCGGCGCTGCATCGTGAAAGACGGCTGCACCGCGGCGACATTGCGTTTTTCACACGTCCCGACGGCAGCTATGTCATGCACCGCGTCATACGCACCGACGGCGCCGGCGTTTATTTTATCGGCGACGCGCAGTCGGTCACCGAGGGTCCCGTGCCGCGCGAGCGCGTGGTCGCGGCGGTCGATACTGTGATACGCCGTGGCAGGACCGTGCGGCGCTCATCGGCGACATGGCGTTTTTTTTCCGCCGTGCGCACGCTGAGACCGCTGATAATGCCGCCCTACCGCCTATACTGCCGGCTTCGGTGCTTTTTCGTAAATTCCGATACCCAACGTCACGTGACGCCGAAAGAAGGGAAATAACAGATAATGAACGAAACGATCGATATCAAATCTATTGTGCTTCTGCTTTTGCGCCGCATATGGATACTCATTCTTGCGTTTCTGCTTTGCTTTATCTTTACATACTGTATGTTTGAGAGACCCAAGGTCCCCGTATACTCGGCGACCGCAATGATGTACGTCTCAAACACGTCGCGCGAGAACTCGTCGTCGCCCTTCTCGTCGAGCAACCAGGCGAACGCGCTCGCGCTGATAAACACCTGCAGCGTCATTGTAAAGTCAAACTCGGCTATGGCAAAGATAATGGACGAGCTTGACACCATAGACGGCACCGCGGACGGCGTATACGTCAGCGCGGCATCGGGGACAAAATACACCGCCGCAGCCGTTGCGGGCATGGTAAGCCTCAGTTCGGTCAACAACACCGAGGTCATGGCTGTAAGAGTGACCTGCCGCTCGTCGGCGGATGCCGTTACCATCGCCGACGCGATAGTTGACGTTGTACCCGTGATAATCGAGGACACCATACGCAGCGGATATGCCAAAAAGGTAGACGCGGCGTCACCCTCGGGCATGGGCAATCTTCCGTCCTTCAAAAAACCGATGATCTACGGTCTTGTCGCGGCGGCGGCAGCGGCGGCGGTGATCATACTCATCAACTCACTCGACACACGCATACGCAGCAAGGAAGATATCATTTCGGTATACAACGTTCCCGTTATAGGAGAGATACCCGACTTTGCCGGAAAGAACAACGAAAGGTATTACGCGCGCTATGAGTATCATAAAAAATAAAAAAAGCGGCGCGGGGCGCTCGGGCGGCTCGCTGCTCATCGGTCAGGACACACCGTTCGTCGTGACCGAGGCATACAAAACACTGCGCACGAATATTCTGTTCACGGCGGCGGCGCTCGATCCCGAAACGCCGCACAAAAACACGCTTGTGATATCAAGCCCCGTGCCGAATGAGGGCAAATCGACCACCGCAGCCAACCTCGGCATCGTGTTTGCGCAAACGAATTCGAAAATACTTCTCATCGACGCCGACATGCGCAAGGCGGTGCAGCATCAGAAATTCCGCATCGACAACAACTGCGGGCTTTCAAACTGCCTTGTCAACCTCGACAGACTGACCGAAGCCATACATTACAATGTGAGAAAGGGACTTGACCTGCTCACGGCAGGTCCCACTCCGCCCAACCCCTCCGAGCTGCTCAGCTCTCCCGCAATGAAAAAGCTGCTTGACATCGTGTGCAAGGTATACGATTATGTGATAATCGACACACCGCCCATCACGGTGGTGTCGGATGCGCTGACATTTGCGGGCAACACCGCCGGGCTTCTCATGGTGGTGCGTCCGGATGTGTGCCGACAGGCAGACCTGCGCCGCAGCTTTGACAGCATAGAGCTTGCCGGAATACACGTGCTCGGCGTGGTAATGTCGGATGTGCGCCAAAGCGGAGGCGGCTATTACAGCGGATACCGTAAATACGGCAGGTACGGCAGATACGGAAAATACGGATACAGCCGTTACGGTTACGGTCCGCAGCCCGGTGACACAAAGCCGGAGGACGATATAAAATGAGCGCCGCCGAGCACATCACGGATAAGGATATACGCTTTTCGGAGCTTGAAGAAAAATGCCGCGCCTGCCGCGGGTGCTCGCTTGCCGAAACGAGGACGAACTGCGTTTTCGGCGTCGGTGACCGCGACGCAAGGCTGATGTTTGTAGGCGAGGCGCCCGGCGAACAGGAGGACCTTCAGGGCATCCCGTTCGTGGGACGCGCGGGCCAGCTTCTCGACCGCTATCTTTTTGCCGTCGATATAAAGCGCGAGGATGTTTATATAGCAAACATTCTGAAATGCCGCCCGCCGCACAACCGCGACCCGCTGCCTGCCGAAGAGGACGCCTGCATAGGCTTTCTGCGCGAGCAGGTGAGGCTGATACGCCCGCGCGTGATAGTATGCCTCGGCAGGATAGCCGCAATGAGACTGATAAGCCCCGATTTCAAGATAACCCGCGACCACGGAACGTGGTACGAGCGCGGCGGCTTTCTGATGACCGCCGTATATCATCCGGCAGCGCTTTTGCGTGATCCGCGCAAAAAAGACGATATGCTTGCCGATATGAAAAAGATAAAAGAAAAGCTCGACGAGGATGCAGCATCCCGTTGAGCGAACGAATCCCCCGCCCCCGCCGCGCATAGCG
>ERZ824575.611-NODE-611-length-43726-cov-16.068077_pt1 | contig 43726 bp, 33 predicted proteins | sample MGYA00519470_ERZ824575 | MGnify/ENA primary metagenome ERZ824575 (study PRJEB31778, sample SAMEA3449170) | human gut metagenome | biome: human gut; feature: human-associated habitat; material: faeces | place: United Kingdom | collected 2010/2012 ... | reverse complement strand
ATGGACGCACCTCTGGTGCACCAGTTGTCACGCCAGTGGCACAGCTGGGCAGCTAAGTGCGGATCGGATAAACGCTGAAAGCATCTAAGCGTGAAGCCGTCCTTAAGATAAGATATCCCATGCGTAAGCAGTAAGACCCCTTGTAGACTACGAGGTTGATAGGTTCAAGGTGTAAGCACGGTAACGTGTTCAGCCAGCGAATACTAATCGGTCGAGGGCTTAAACCTCAATGATTTATGTCTTGTCTCTTTCATGTTCGTTATTCAATTTTGAGAGTTCTCTCTCATACAGTCGGTGCCGATAGCGGTGAGGGTCCACCTGTTCCCATTCCGAACACAGTAGTTAAGCTCACTTGCGTCGACAATACTCGATGGGCAACTGTCCGGGAAGATAGATAGGCGCCGACACCTAAATAAACACAGCAAGTCAAAAACTTGCTGTGTTTCTATATTCCTCCGTAGCTCAGTCGGTAGTAGCACCTGACTGTTAATCAGGGTGTCACTGGTTCAAGTCCAGTCGGGGGAGCCAACATATAACAAACAGATTACACAGCTTATTTAAGTGGTGTAATCTCTTTGTTATATAAGAGATTTTGTATAAGACACGGAGCAGCGTTCTGTGGTAACAGATACCGCCCCGTGATTATATACGATTGTTTCACTCCTGTGTTACACTTTTAACTTTGACGCGGTTGTTACGCGGAATAATCAACGCGAAAGCGCCCTTGTTTTCTTGCCGTCAGTCCGACCTGCGGCTGGTGTGACTGCTCTGTTTACCTGCTTCACAGCGGGATACTCGCTCAAATCGTGCGTCGTGAATGGAAACGGTGTCGATTTTCATGGCGTAAGTCCTAACAGCAGAAAAGTTGTTCTCGCACGGAGGGATTCAGTTGTACGAAGCGAGGTAACTCGCTCCAGCAATAACCCTACTCAAGTTAATGAGAAAGAGCCGCCCAGACCTTTGCACTTTCTGAACAGCTCTTGACAAAATGTATCTCAATATGCTACAATAAAAACGTCCAATTAAAAAAGGGCGCAGAATTTAGCATATAGAAGGCACTCGTAAAAGTCGTTCAGATATTCGCAGTATCTGTTCGATAGCTTGTGTGTGTGTACACGCACACACAAGTCGGGTGTTTTTTATTGCATTAATATTATACACCATGCGTTTCAAAATGTCAATACCGCTTAACGACCCGAATGGCGTTATTTGGTATGTGATATTTCACGAAATTTACGCATGGTTTTTGTCGTTTGTGACAACAATTTTGCTGCTGAAACGTTTATACCCGGCTTGTAACTATGTATCCATGCTCTGGAATGTACGTCACGGATCCGTCCTGTTCCAGCAGCTCATACGCCTTTGCAGTCGTGATTATGCTGATTTTGAGGTCTTTTGCAAGACTGCGTACGGAGGGGAGCTGCTGTCCGGCGCCGATTTTGCCGCTTGATATTTCGCTGCGGAGCTGTTCGGCTATCTGGTTCTTCAGGGGAGTTCCCGAATTAAGTAGTATTTTCATCTTTCATCTTCCTTTCTGTTTATAGATGATATATACAGTATAATTAGAAACAGAGTTTTTGTCAAGTCTGAAAAAGAAAAATTCCCCTCTCGATATCGGGAGGGGTTGTGCTATATGTAGCACAATTATAATTTTAACTTTTTAGCGGGAGGTATAGATTTTATACACTCGTTGGTTTTTAGTTTTTCCCGATAAGTATCTCTGGCATTTATGTATTCTGCTTTTAAAGTTGGATTTGATTTAATGATTTCGCTAATTCTATGTGAAATTGAATATGCTTGACTAAGTTGTTCATTTATGGGCAGTTTATCATCAATAGCTAATTTCCCGCTATAATTGTTTTTGCTGTTATAGAGTTCTTCAGCGTTCTTGTATATTTGCTTAAGTGATGGATTTGAATCCAATATTAAATCTTTTTCTTTAATTAGTTTTATAATATCAGAAAGCAATTGTTTATTTTGAATGTGTTTCTTATATACTTCTTCTAGGAGCTTAAAGTCACAGCTATTGTCAGTTAATCCTGTATTTGACTTATCAATGACTCGGTTATAAGTTTGTGTTGCCTTTTTTTCAATCAAATCCTTATTTTTTCTGCAAAAGGCTAGTTCTTTTCGTATTCGCTCCTTATTTGCATTGTCATTTAGATTATCACGAATTAATAAGTCAATGCAATCATTTGGAACGGGGAGCATATATCTAAATCTAAGTGTACCCATGATAGGCTTTTGTTTATCCTTTACCTTGATTATCATATCATCTTGTTTGTAATGCGCTTTTGATGATACGGGAACAAAATATTTTATTGAGTTAACCTCCATAACTGCTCCATAAAAGAATTTGGTTCTACCGCTATGATACTCAGTATTGGGAACACAGGTAAAACCTCGGTTCTCAATTTCAGCTTGCCTAAGCTGGTTTAAGTAGTTCTTGTTGATGTAATAAAAATCAATTTTCATATTCTACCTCATAAACAAAAAGCGGACGACAAGCGCCCGCTTTGATTACTTTTAACTCGCATTTTACAAGCTGCGAAGCACTTGCGATAGAAAAACTCGCATTTTACAAGCTGCGAAGCACTCACGATAGAAAAACTCGCTTTTAATCAGGCAGCGAAGCACCCAACGAGAAGATGAGTAACCGAACATCTTGGACAGAAAACTGTCTAAATATATTATATCTCATAACATGAGCTTTGTCAAGTGTATTATTTGTAAAAATAAATGTTATTCCCTTTTTTGAAGTTCAAGGTTTATTTCAAAAAGAAAAGGCTGAAAAAGTCCAGCCTTTCTGTTTCTTTTTTCGGTAGGGTTCACGCGCTTTTAAAGTTCCCACTTAACGGTAGGGTTCACACGCTTTTAAAGTTCCCACTTAACGGTAAGGTTCACACACTTTCAAAGTTCCCACTTTAAACGAAAGAAACATCGCCGCAAGGAGTATATAAAACCTCACATCTATATTATACACATTAATTGTCGAATTGTCAATATGCGCTGGAACTAAAATAGAACGCCGGGTTTCCCCGGCATTTTGCCGATGATTGCTTTTTCGCATTTCCCGTTGTGGATAAGCGGACGGTAGCGAATCACCATAACAACAGTTCGCCTTTTTCTCGTGAAGCGAACGGCAGCGAAACACCGTTCAGAGGAGATGTGCAATCATCCATCTCAGGCAGAGTATCTGCCTATACTAATTGTACCCGAATAGCGCAATAATGTCAAGCAGCCATCGATTATTTACTTGCTGCATACTCTTTCAGCAATTTCTCAAGCTGTGGGTTATCTCCTTTTACGCAGATAACCGGCTCATCGTCATGTATGGTGATTTCAAGCCCGGCTTTCTCCAGCTCGTCAAGCAGTTCAGGCAGCACAAGTTCGGCGGCAGTCACAGTCAGGGCAGCCGCGATTTTATCGAGTATCTGCGCTGACGGTTTTCTGTTGCCCAGTTCGTAGTTGCGTATGGCGGGTTCACTCAATCCGCACATCTCGCTTAATTGCTTCTGACTAATTCCTCGCTCATTTCGAATGTGCCTTATTCTTTCACCTGTTGTCATGTTTTCACTCCGTTCATAAAGCTGTTTCCAGACTGAAAAAGAAAAATTAGTCCTTATCGTCCTCCGGAACGTAACCGTATCGCCAATCGTCATATTCCTCTCTGGTAATAGCTCCGCTGCTAAGCATTTGCTTTTTTTTCAGCCAATCAAGGAGCATACGGTATAGCTGCGGGTATTTGTCGCAGTTCGGATTGAGCTTGATAACCGGCTGCCCGTCATGCTCGCTGATGATAAAGCCGTACAGATCCTCAAGCGTAAACAGCGTGTGCATTACCCCGGTGCAGCTATCAATATCCGGGACGTTCAGCGCGTTCGGGGATATTCCCAACACGTCAGCTATCTGTGATGTGAGTTCCTGTTTCGGGACGCGCACGCCGCTTTCATATTGCGCTATGCGGATATCTGCGGTTTTTTCAGGAAGTCCTGCTGATATTCCAAGCGCTTTTTGCGTAATGCCGCGCAGATTTCGGATAAACCGTATTCTTTCGCCTATTGCCATGTTTTCGCCCTTTCAGTCAAAGTAAAAGACGTCCTCAAACCTTACGTTCAGCGCCTTGCATATGAGCAGCGCCAGTTTTGCGGTAGGGCAGAACCTCCCGGTTTCAATCGAGCTTATCGAGTTTTTGGATACGCCGACCATTCTCCCGAAAGCGGTCTGCGATAGGTCCATTTCCGCGCGTAGTTCTTTCAGACGGTTTTTCAGTATATACTGTCCGTTATAATTCTGCTTGTTATTACCCACGTTTTGCCCCTTTTAAAAAGCTATTTCAGGACTGAAAAAGAAAAGTCAGCGTTTCCCGAACATATCGTGATTGACTTCGGCTCTGTAAAAGCTGGACATAGTGACCGGAGCATTGTACAGCGCGGTTATCAAGTAGCTGCGAATATTACGCACATCGCTGGTATTCTTTTTCAGCGCTGCAAGGACGTATTCGATATGGCTGCTGTTGAGCTTAAGGAGCCGGCTTTTCACTACATCATGCGGCTTTTCCTCGCCGTTCGCCCGGATAGTCTTTTTCTGCGAACATATCACATCGACCATTATGGATATCAGCTCGTTGATTTCGTCAGCCTGTTCCGGGAACTGCTCGACCAGGATATCATAGTCAGTATTATCCCGGACGATTTGGGCATAGCAAGCCCTTTCTTCCTTAAGCTGTTCAAAATCCATCCCATCAATCATATCGGCAGCCGGAACGCAGCTTTCTTCGGGTTCCTCGCGCGTGCGCGTGATAGATGGATTGATTATATCAGGATTATTATCTTTAGTTTTATTAGAGTATAGCTCGGACGTTTCGGCGTAGCTTGCTCCTACCTTTTGGCGGAGCAAGGTTTCACTTTCCGGCTGTGCTTGCTCCGCCCTTTTGTCGGAGCAGGGGAGAACGGCTTTGTTATGCGGTTTTTCAGTTACAGCAACATCGGAGGGCTGTTCAGCGGCGGGAATAGTTCCGCCGAACGCCTTTGCAAGAAATTCGTTCATTCTGGCAGTGCTTTCTGTAGGTTCGGCGGAGGTCTTGCGCTTTTTCTCATAGCTCTCCGTAGCAGCAGGCTTGATTTGGCGCATAGCAGCTTCACCAGCAGCAAGCAGGCTCTGGATAAGGTCGATATCCTCAATTATGTAAAAGCTGCGTTTAGCGGGCATTCCACGCAGCTCACAGCGCAGAAGTCCCAGCTTGACGAGCGCGTCCACGCAGCGTTTCTGCTGTTTCTCAGTGAGCGCGGTACTCTCCTGAAGATCCGGAGCGGTAGAGTAGAACCAGCCGTCATCGAGCATACCACGGTCAGAGTACCAGTAGTATTTTGCGACAAGCGCACCGTAAACTACCGCTTCGTTCAGACCGATAGCGTGAGCCAGGGGACGATTTACGGATACTGTATTGTTCGGGTTGAGTAGCTGAAAAATTGCGTTCATATGATTTCCTCTTTCTGTTTTTGAACATTCTACCTTAACGGCAGCTGCATTTTTCTGCAAAAGAAAAATCCCGGCGCTGACCGGGATAATTCATATTGCCTGTTTCTTGTCTGGAGTTCTGTCCTGCTTTTTTTCTTCTGGTTTTTCTTCACGCTGCCTGCGTTCGCGTTCGGCGGCAACCAGATTGTCGATGTAGTTTCCTTCGATGATTTTTTCGTAGGTATGCACGAGGTCTGATATGCGGCTCAGTTTCATCTGCTCCTCTGATACTTCGTTTTTCAGTGAGCTGATGTAAGTCGGCGATAGCCGTAAACGTGTTTCAAGATTTTCGATTTCTTCCGCGCTGGTAATGCCGTATTTGTTTGCGACCTCTTTTGCGGCGGCAAGTCTGACTTGGTTCATCGCGTCTGAATTATTCTGCCGGGCTGAAAAGTAAAATTTCAGCTGCGCGATATCTGATTTGAGCGTTGGCATATCCTCTGTGAGCTTTCGTATCTGCGCGAGTGTATCGTCTATTTTCTTCTGGCTGCGTTCGGCAGCTTCGTAGATATCGTCACGAGAATTCAAATTAAAATCGCGCATGGTGAGTAACTGCTGCGACAGGTGATTGATTTCCTTGTCGTTCTCAAAGGAGTAAATCTTCTTCGGGTTTGTTTTCTGCGGACGGAACATGAAAGTGCGGACTGCGATGACGGTCTGCGTGATCGTAGAGTAGAAACGCTGCTCGGTTTCGTTCGCCTTTGCGGAACGAGCCTGAACCTGTTTCGGGAATTTATCGCGGTCAGCAATCCTCTTTTCGATGTTCTGCGGGAGATAATCTTCGCCGAGAGTTTTCAGCCGGACAAATCTCTGTGCGTTCGGAGATTTCACTGCGAGATATTTTCCCTCTTTGATTTCGTACCCTTTTTCCCGGAGCTTGTCGAGGAGCTGCGGGAAATTTTCGCAGGAGTAGACCAGCGTATCTATGTCGAGTTTTATCTCGTCATGTATTCCGGTTGACTTACTTGGGAACTGATACTTTGCAGCGATAGCGCAGCAGTTTTTTGTAGCCCAGTCCGGAATATAGAGAGTATTGCTTTCTTCAACGAACTGGATATTTGACCGCTGCAATTCGTCTGTGATGAACTGCATTTTATCCGGGGAGTACACTTCGAACGGAACGAACCTTGCTCCGGCTTTCTTGGAAAGAATCCGGATTTTTTCATCACGCTTTACGATTTCGGAACGCATGAAGTCGTTCTGATTTTTTATCATCTTGACTTCTTCCTGCGTGATTTCCGCGTCAGGTTTTTGTTTCAGTTCGTTGATGTGCTTGTTGAGCTTTTCGAGTTCCTTTCTTGACTGACGATATTCTTCACATTCCATATGAGCGTAGTGAGCATTTTTCACATCACGGGATAATCCATGATGTTTAAGAATGCTAGTCATGATTTCTTTTTCAGCAGTAGCCCAGACTGCCCATTCGGAAATTCGCTTTGAACTTGATATGAAACCTTGTTCTTCTAGGGCTTTTTTCATTGATATTCGCGTTGACAATCCTTGTTTCTGATTGTGGCATACCGGAAGAAAGTCGATATGGAGATGTGGGGTTGCTTCATCAAGGTGCATGACCGCATTGAACACTTTCATGTTCGGGTTTCGTTTCTCAAATTCCTTCATGTATTCATCAAGCATTTGTTTTGCTTGTTCAAAGTTGCGCTGACCGAACCCACAGTTTTCTATATCGCCGAACTGAACCACCACTTCATAGAAAGGTTTTTCCTTTTTTGATTTTAGCATATGCTCATAGTAGTCAGTAATTTTTCTGTCGGCTCTTTTTCCTGTGTTATATTCATCAAGTGCCTTGTCGAATATTTCGTGATATTTTGCCCGAATATCCTCTTGCTTGTAGATGATGTTGTCTGGTACTCTTTCGCGAACAACGTTCTTTGCAATGAAAGTGCGGTTGTTATGTTCAAGCACCCCTTTGTCAACGCGAAATGTTACGCTGACTTTGTTTGAAGGCGCGTTTGATGTTGATTGATTTTTGCTCATTGTATTTCCTCCAATCGGACATTTTGCTTTTCGGTTTTTAATTTCAGCTTTTCGGATTTTCACCGATTTTGCTTTCTTTTTTCAGTCCTGCAAAATGATGAGTTCCGAGTATTTTTAGGACGGTTATCGGGGGGTAAATCGAGGGGGTGCGCAAAACTGCTTATACTCAATAAGCAATTTTGGCAAGGCTACGCCGTGCCAAAATATGCCATCTCGCTAGGGACACCCTAGAACCCGTTACAGTTTGCCGAGCAAACTGAAAAAAGCCGCCTGAAAAATTTTTCGCAGTTTCGCGGAAAAATTACAAGAACTGAAACGAAAAATGAATTTTCTTTTTCAGCTCTGCACCGAAAATTTTCGGTGAACAGGCAGCTCTTTTCAACCAACTCAGGGCAAATCCCTGAAACCCTTTTTCGTGTGATTTTTTTCAAAAATCAGCGGTGAGAGTGTGAGTTTTTTCGCGGAGCAGTTTGGGTTTGCTGCTGCGTTTTTGCCGTCAAAGATTTCAGCAGATCGTTGTAATCTTTCACGCCGTTTTCCTCAAGAATTCTTCGGCAGGGAGTAAGTCCGTTGCTCTGCGTGAACTTAATTCCTGCTTCGTCATTGTCCACGCAGCTATATAATTTTACTCCGCTTTCCGCGAGATTTTTCAGCGTGTTCGGCTTTAATCCCGCCATAGAAACCAGCATGGAGTTTTTGATTTTTTCCGGGTTTGCAAGCTGCTTGAATGACAGCAAGTCGATAGCACTTTCGAAAACGTAGCACGAATTTGGTTTGTCGCAGAGCTTGAAAGCGAACACGCTTTCTGACGTTCCGGGCGCAACTCCTTTGAAACGCTGGAACGAATTTGTTCCCTGAATTTCAGCGCCGATTATTTTTCCGCTGTCATCTTTGTGAACAAAAACCGCGTTTCCTTTTTTGTCCTGATAGAGCAGTCCGGACTTTGCAAGTTCGGAAACGATATCCGGTTTTATCATTCGCGTCTTGCACAGATATGCGAAAACTTTTTTCATGTCCTCGCTCTTTTCCGGAAGAACCAACTCGCGTTTTTTCTCCGGTAAAGGAGCTTCGGCGTTCTGTTTTCTTTCGTAGATAAGTCTGCCGCCGGACAGATGTTCGACTGCGGTTTTGAAATCAAAACCGAGTACGTCAGTCAGACAGTTGACCGGATTACCGCCGCCGCGACTGTCCCCAGCCTGCGAAAAGCAGTACCATTTATTCGTCTGCGTGTTGACGAAAAGTCCGCCGTGTCCTTTAACGTGCAGCTCGTTTTTTGATTTCATTTCGCAGTCATATCCGTTGCGTAAGAAGTAATCTGCGAGGTCTGCGTTCCGGGCTTTCTGGATAAGCTCATCGTTTATTTCGGACATAAATCATCTTCCTCTCTGAAAAAGAATTTGCCCCGCCAGAGCTTGACGGGGCTTTGAAAACTGTTTATCTTTTCGGTCTTGCTGACGGTGTATCGGGCTTTATTCCCTGACTGCGGCTGGGCTTTTCTTCTTCGCGGTCGTTATCATCGTTGAGGAATACCTCGTCATTTTTGCCGCAGTCAAGTTCAGCGTTGAGCTGATCCAGACGTGCGACTTTATGCTGAAGTTCGTCAGCGAGGGCGAACGGCATAGCGAGAGTTTCTTCGGCGGTTTTGATATCAGACGTATCGCGTTCTATGCGCTCTTCGCAGCGGGCTATCTCCTTATCAATTCCGTTTTTCAGGAGATTTTCCATTCGCGTTATGTTGCCGAGATTGTTATCAAGCTCGACCTGGGCGCTGTAAGTCAGCCCACCGAAACGCTTGAGATTTACCTGTGCATAGGTAGACACCGGATTCGACATTGTGTTTATAGAAACCTCAAAGCCTTTGTATTCGCCTAGTGTTTTTTCCTCATGCCGAGCCATGCACTGCACAATTTCTTTCGCAAGGACTTCGCCTGCTTCGCTGCGTTCAGTGTAGATTTTTCCGTCCAGCTTTACGCTGAATTCATCGGATTTTGCAAGCTGTTCCTCTGCGAACGCCTTATCGCCTTTCGCAAATTCAACGCGCTGCTGCATTCCTTTGAGGTCTGTCTTTCGATTGAGAATAACATCTTCAAGTTTGTACTGATTGTTGTAGTGTTCGCTCTCCAGCGTTCGCAGACGGGACACTTCCGTATCAAGCTCTATCTTCTCTTTTATGCGCGGATCTCCGGTTGCCAGAGCCTGCATTTCGGAGTAATTGAGTACCATATCGTCCACGTCCTCGCACGTTCTTGCGGGAGTTTTTCCGGACATAAGCTGCGAAATAAATTTCTGCTTTGTCACGATTATGTTCATCATGTACGCGTCAAAGGTGTTCTCCGTGACGTAGTTGAATACGCCGACCTTGCCGAACTGGTTGCCCTGTCTGATTATTCGACCGTTGCGCTGCTCCAAATCAGAGGGCTTCCAGGGGATATCAAGATTATGCAGTGCAGCAAGCCGAGTCTGTATGTTCGCGCCTGTGCCGAGCTTCGATGTGGACGCAAGCACAATGCGTTTTTGTCCGGCGCGGAGCTGCGAGAACATCTCGTTGCGCTGGTTCTGGTCTTTCGCGTCACCGGCTGTACAGATTTCGTTAGCCGGGATACCTCTGCGCTGGAGTTCCTCCTTGATGTAGTCGTAAACGGAGAATTTGCCGTCCGTGGAATTGACGGCGATGTCGCAGAAGATAGCCTGAACGCCTTTCTGCTCCTCTGTGTTCTTGTAAATCTCCATTACCTTGTCGATACAGAGATTTACCTTGCTGTCCGGGGTGTTCTCAGCTTCAGGATTTATCGCACGCGCGTCCAGACCGAGCAGGCGCGCTTCGTGAGTTACCTTGAGCATATTGTCCACGGTGGGGTCTATCGAGCCGCTGTGAATGTCCTCAGAGCGCTGTGCAAGTACCTGCATATACGCTTTCTGGAAGTCGTTCGGCTTTGCAACGATAGTCTGCGGCTTGCCGCCCTCCAGCTCAGGCACATCGAGCTTTAGCATATCTGCGGTGCGTATGTCCGCAAACTCCTTGTACATCTGCATAAGCTCCGGCAGGTTCGTGAATTTCGCAAACCGCTTTTTCGTGCGGAAACCATCTCCGGCGGGTTTAAGTTCGAGCTGCGATACGACCTCTCCAAAGTTACCCGCCCAGTCGTCGAACGTCTGGAGTCGTGCCCTATCGAGCAGATCCGGACGGAGATAACGCTGCATGGTGTACAGCTCCGTCATGCTGTTCGTCACCGGAGTACCTGTTGCAAACAGTATGTTCTTTGTACCGTAGGTTTCATTGAGATACTGCGTTTTCATCAGTATATCTTCTGATTTCTGCGCCGCCGTAGTCTGTACGCCGGACACGTTGTTCATCTTCGATACGACCAGACCGTTTTTATAGTTGTGCGCTTCATCGACAACAAGGCTGTCAAAGCCTAGCTGTTCGAACGTGAGGGAGGTGTCCTTTGTCTTGGCTGTATCGAGCAGCTTTTCGATTTTGACCTTTATGCGTTTCTGTTCGCGCTGGAGGTCTTTTATGCTGGTCTTGTCGAGGTAAGGGTTCAGCTCCTTTATACCGGACTGTATCCTGTCCAGTTCGCGCTGGAGGAACTGCTGTCTGTACTCGACAGACATCTGTATTTTTTCGAACTGTTCGTAGCTCATCACCACGGCAGCGTAATCGCCTGTGCAGCAGCGACCGATGAATTTCTGCCGGTTATCCTTTGAGAAATCATTATCGCCTGCTACAAGTATTTTTGCCTGCGGATAGAGCCGCAGCCATTCGTTTGCGGTCTGACCGACCAGCGCCTTTGGTACGACCACGCAAGCCTTGTTGATAAGTCCCAGACGTTTCTTTTCCATGGTTGCTGCTATCATCTCAAAGGACTTACCAGCGCCCACGCAGTGCGCCAGCAGCGTATTGCCGCCGAACTTTGCCCGGGCTACCGCGTCTTTCTGGTGCGGCTTGAGCTGGATATACGGGGACATACCGGGGAATGTCTGGTGTGAGCCGTCAAAGTGCCGTCCAACAATGCTGTTGAACAGCTCGTTGTAGCGTGTGACGTACTTGTCGCGGCGCTCAGGCTTTGCCCATACCCACTTGGAAAAGGCTTCGTTCATCTGCCGCGCCTTTTCTGTTGCAAGCTGGGTCTGCTTGGTGTTCACCACGTATTTGTACTTGTCCTCGCCTAAATCAACGCGGTCTTTTACTGTTACGTCACGGTGATTGAGCAGATTTTCAAAGATATGATACGCGCTCATTCTTTCCGTTCCGTAGGTGTTTGTGGCTGCCACGCTCTTGTCAAAGGTCTTGTTCTCGACCTTATATTCTCCGGCAGAAGTGCGCCGCAGCGTAACTCCGGGGAGGTCACGCCCGATATACTCTTTCAGGAACCGTTCGTAATCCCGCACGTCTATCCATGACGCGCCGAGGTGCGTTGTAATATCGCCTGCGCCGATAGTTTTGGGAAGATTATCGGTCAGCCCGGCAACGTTCCTGCCGAATAGCTCCGGGTTATTCTTTGCGGCTCTTTCGGCAGCGCGGAGCTTTTCGCGCACGTTGCCGGAAAGGTATTCGGAGCTTTCCTCATATCCCTCAAGCGGTTCGCTTTCAACGTATTTTTCGGGATTGAGATAAATCTGGTTGCTCTGGACAAGCTCGTTTACGACCTGTTCCGGCTCTCTGTCGCAAAGCTGCGCCATGTAGCTTATATCTATGCGACCTTTCATATCAAGCGACACCTGCATTGCTTCCTGTGATGTTTCGACGTGCGTAACATCGACAGTTGGCTTTATGGTGCGCTGCGTGAATATGTCTGATTTCTGTGTGGTTTTCTTTTCAGCGTTGACGATTTCGAGGGAGCAGAGGGTGTTGTAGTCGTCATCGCAGCGGAACACGTTCGCGTTGAGCCTGTCGTTAATGCTGCCGTATTCCTTTTTAAAGCTGTCATACTGCGTATTCAGCTTTGCCTGTAAGCCGTGCAGCTCCTCGTCAGAGCAGCTGTGTGACTGCGCGTCAATCAGCTCACGCAATGTCTGACGCAGACCGTGCAGCCCTTTCATGCGTTCAAGGTCTTTTCCGGTCTGCTTGACCTCAGTCATTACGTTGTTTTCGCGGAAATACAGCTTACCGTCAACCAGCGTATGTGTGAAGTTCTGCACGTCCGCAGTTGCCGGGATAATGCCGCGTTCCTTGTCCTGGCGTTCTTCGCGTTTCTGTATTTTCATATCGGCGCGGAGCTTTGCGACAGCCCGGTCAAGCTGTTCTGACAGCTTTTCGCCCTCAATGGGAGTGCAAGTGACTTCCTGTCCGTAAGCTCCGGTTGTGTATTCCAACTTACCGAGTACCATATCTGGGTGGTCAATAAAGTACTGGTTTATGGGCATTCCGTCTGAATTGCGCCCGGTATACGCCCAGTCGGGCATTTCGACCGCCATTTTCTCGCGTTTCTGCAAGAAAATTATATCCGAGGTGACTTCGGTGTTTGCATTCTTGAACGCATTGTTCGGCAGCCGTATCGCGCCGATGAGGTCAGCGCGTTTCGCAAGGTATTCGCGGACTTTGGAATTTTTCTTGTCCAGCGTACCCTTTGAGGTCACGAATGCGACCACGCCGCCGGGCGCGACCTTATCCAGCGTTTTCGCGAAGAAATAATCGTGAATGAGGAAATGCTCCTTGTCGTATCGTCTGTCTGCTACTCCGTAGTTTCCAAACGGTACGTTTCCAATCGCCGCGTCAAAGAAGTTATCCGGAAAATCGGACTTTTCAAAGCCCTGCACCCGGATATCTGCCTGCGGATAGAGCTGCTGCGCGATACGACCTGTCAGGCTGTCCAGCTCCACACCGTACAGCCGGCTGTCATTGTTCATGCTCTCCGGCATACAGCCGAAGAAATTGCCCACGCCCATTGCAGGCTCCAGCACGTTTCCTCCATTGAACCCGAAGTTATTAAGCGCCTTGTACATCGCGCCGATTATTTCCGGAGAGGTGTAGTGCGCGTTCAGGGTGCTTTCCGCTGCTGCCTTGTATTCATCATCGGTGAGCAGTTCGCGGAGCTGCTTGTATTCCTTGCTCCACTGCTCGTTTGCCTGGTCGAATGCCTGCGGCATACCGCCCCAGCCAACGTACTTTGCAAGTATTTTCTGTTCTTCAGGAGTTGCACTTCGGCTTTCGCTCTCGATTGTTTTCAGGGTGGTTATTGCTGCTATGTTGTTCTGGAACTTGGTTTTCAGACCGCCTGTTCCTATATCCGTTTCATCTGTTATGTGGAAACTGTTGTTTTCCTGCGAGGAGTTTACGCGTTCTTCAGCCTGCGCTCTGAATTTTTCAGACAGCTCGGCGTTAGCAGCCTTTTTCAGCTCCTCGGCAACGTGTTTATACCCGAACCTGTCGAGAAAATCAATTACGCCGCCATAGCCATCGCCGATGTCCTGACGTTCGCTGTAAGATGTGCCATTTGGCATATTTACGGTAAAATGAGTTTTGGCATATCCCTGGTGGTGAACTTTCAGCTCACCTTTTTCCCGCGCTTCGTAAAGCTTATTAATATCGCCGCCAAACGCTTTAAGCTCCTGCTGACGTTTGGATATCCAATCTTCATCTTCGCGTTTCATGATCGTATCGAATTCAAGTGCGGAGTAGGTCTTTCCCTCCTCAAACGCAAAACTCTCGCTCCAATCGCAAGTTATGGTCGGGAATTTCTGCTGCGGCTGTTCTGCGAATATGTGGTTTTCATTGTTCCAGTCCGAAAAAGAAAGGTCTGTGCCGTTATCGTAGCTGCCATTGTCGAGCTTCTTAAAGCTGAATACGCGGTCAAATCCTATCTCGCTTTCGGCTTTGTTTATCAGCTCCATTGCGCTGGAATTTGAGAGTATCGAGGGCTGGCGCGTGAAATCGTCCACAAGGTAGTTCTGTCCGCCGCGTACCTGAATTATGTCGGCGGCTCCAGCTTTAGTTTCAATGCCCAGCGTAAGACGTGCATAAGGTCTGCCGTCTGCATTCCGGGTTTCTTCGGAGTTGTACGGCTGGCTTCTAAGCTCGTCAAACCGCGCCTTTGCTTCTTCGAACGTGTCGAAATGCTCCAGCGTAGACGGTGCTGTGGCGCTGCTGCTGTCTGCCCATGTCTTGAGGTCAGCAATTATGTAGGGTTTCCATATCTTTTCTTCCTGCTCGTCAGATTTTGTGCTATATGTAGCACGATTTTCTTCTGGTGTGAGCTGCTGCACGGTTTCTTCTGATATAGCTGTCAGTTCGCTGAAATCAAGGTTTCCAAGCGCGGAAATCATATCATCACTGTTCTTGAAACTCTGTTCAGCAGCAACCTTATCGCCGTACATCGTTACTATCCTCTTGTCCTCGAGGTCAGCATAAGCGCTTACTTCAACCTCGGTATCTTCGTGAGTGGTGTAGGCAAGCGGGACTTTCCACAGGTCGGAGAAATCGGCGTCACTATGGAATTCTCTCTGCGAATATTCGTTTATCCTGGCTTTGGCTTCGTTCAGAAAATACTCTCTGTCAAGCTGTTCATGCCTTTTGAATTCCTGTCTTGCGGCAATAAGCAGAGCTTGTCCGAGAGTTTCCCATGAATGTGTCACCTCATATCCGCCTTTTGTGCGTAACGTTATTCCGCTGTCTGTTTTCTCCGATGAAATTTCAATGCTGCTGATACCATCAGAGGGATAGCTGAAACGGAAATACGACATATTACCGTATATCTTTTTTGCAATCTCGGCGTTTATGTTCTCGCCATTGTGGAAACTGGTCGTCAGTCTTTCAAAATCATCAGCATGAAGGCTTTCACCCATAGTCCAATTAGTTATGCCGTTGTATTTGGGGGCATTGTCGTAGTCAAACAGCTTATCGCCCAGAGTGTCCATTTCATCGCTTGAAAGCTGCTTTTCAGCAAGCAGATTGAGGTTGTCAATCGTTCTTCGCGCCTTGCGTTCCTCGCGGGAAAGGGTGAAGTCCGGTATCTCGTTAAAACCAACCGTATCAACGAAATTAGCGGTGATTTTACCGTCTTGCTTTACAGCAACAATATCCCCGACAGAAAGAGAATGTCCGTGGAAATCCTGCGGATGATTTTCATTGAAACGCTCATATATATCTTCAAGAGTTTCGTTTTCCTTGAGCCTACCACGGTAAACGCGGTTATAGTTCTCTCGGTCAACGTACATTCCGTGATTTTTAAGATATTCGCTGTCAGAGAACTGGTACTCTCTTAAATCCTCATCATCTTTCAGCTGATAGATTGCGTATCTCGGTTCTGTCAGCGCAACGAGGTTTTTCGGATAGTCCTTATCCTGACTAGATATATCCTGGCTTTCGGTCTTAAACTTCTCGGCTGCTTCTTCAAAGCCCTCTGCACCTCGGTCAAGAACTTCCTGTCTGCAATTTTCTCTAAGATATTCAAAGGGGTCGTCCTTTTCCATTGCTTCGAAGATATCGTCAAAGGACATATAGGTGTAAACGAACTGACCGCCTGCGGAACTTTCGGGGTTGTAAGAAACCCAAGTAACGCTTTCGGTATTTTTGTCTACATAGAACTTGTCGATGTCAGAGGAGATTTCATCGGAATTGAGAACGGGGTTTTCTATCGCCGATACAGCCGCCTTAAGCTCGGATAATTCGCCCGTGGGCTTGATTGACGGCTTCATGTCGATAACCTCGCCTATGCTCTTGTACATGGCGTACAGCTCAACCTCATAGCTGTGTGCGGTGTGCTGCTCGTCCATGTAAATCGAAACATTAACGCTGTTGAGTTTGTCCTGATTTCTATCATCATTGTTCCAGATTTCGTTAGCCTTGTTGAGTGCAGCGTTGAACTCCTCAACGGTGTAGGGCTTGCCTATCTCAAAGCCGACGCTCTGTACATCGAAATTACGCTGAAAGCTGCCGGTTACATACACGGCGGGATATGTGATTCCTTTTTGCTGCATTTCCTCTCGCAGCTCATTGTACATAGCCGGAGCGACCAGATTTGACACCTTTTTGAGATGTTCAGGGTCGTTCAGCATATCCTTGTACCAGCTTTCGGAGCTGTGTTCAGCTGCATACTCGCGCAGAGCCTTTTCAGCCTGCTCTGTGAAGTGGCTGTTGAATTCATCTTCTGAAAAAGAAATTGCTGATGATTTCAGCTCCTCGGAGTGCTCGTTCATTATCCGTTCGAGATTATTCGCGTCCGCTGCAAGGACACCATCATCAACGCTCATGCTGCCGTCATAGTCGTAAGGACTTCTATTCTCGTCCCTGTCAGGATCATGGGGAGTTTCACTAAACGGAATGCCGTTTGCGTGAGCATATTCGCGAACCTCGTCCAGTCGCTGGAGTTCTCCGTACACCCGGTCAGCCAGTTCAGATGTGAACTTATCCTTGTATTCCTGATCCTCAAGCATTTCCTTGTACAGAGTCATGAACTGCTCCATTGTGCAGCTTCTGCCGAAACTCTCCAGAGGAACGCGCTCGGATACCACATCAGAGATGATGTTATCCAGAGCTGTGTTTACGGAGCTGTTGAAAGCGTTTCTGTCATTGCTCTGGTACGCTTCGCGCACGTTGGCGTTATAGTATTGCAGCTGTGCATTTGCGTAGCTGCTTAGTGCGTCGGCGGCAATGAGCAGGTCGTTTTCCGGGTCAGACCCCTTGACATTTTCGTCAACTGGGTGTATACTATTGTCAAGGTCAGGAACGTCTGTTAATTCGGAGTATTGTTTTCCCCATCTTTCAGGCTGTTCCTGATTATCAGACAGAGAAACGGCAGGAGCTGTATCAGCTTCTGCCGTTTTGCTTATGCTCTGTGCTGGAGAACCAGGTCGGTCATCACTCTGTGATCGACCTCGAGCTGTTTCGTTTTCTCCCACGTTGCTATTTCCATGAACGTTGTCGGGCGAGGATTGTTCCGGGCGTATTCCTGCTCCATGTTCCATGCCATTTCCTCGGCTTCCTTGTCTATCTGCCGGGGTATCAGCTCCCATTTCATTCTGCCCTTCAGCCCGGTTATTTCGTACGGGTAATTCTCCTCCATGAACTTCTGCCATGCTGCCCCGTACCGCCCTATCGGCTGCTTCATCAGTTCTTCTTCCTCGTCCGTCAGCCCCAGCGACAGCTCCTGATAATATATCCATGTTTTCGGATCGAGCCTGTACCGCTTGCCGTTCTCCTCGACTATCTCCGGATAGTACTTGCTGTCCTCCTCGCACCATATCTGGCGAATTCCGTCCTTGATTATGTCCTTGCTCATAACTGTTCCTCCTCTGAATTTCTGTTACGGTCTTTTCCATCGAAAGCAGGACTGCTTTCGCATTTATCTGTATGAATTCTGTGAGCTTTTCAAGCTCTACCTTGCTGTGCAGCATATCCAGCGCAGAAAGGTCAAGCGGGTCGCTCTTGTAATTGAACTTGCTGTTGTATCCGCAGCGGGCAGCTACTATTGCCCGAACCATAGTGCTGACCGATTTTGAAAACTCCCTGCGCTTGGCTGCGTCCACGTTCAGTGCGTTTGTCAGGTTTGCTATCTGACCGTAGGTCTGGCTGTCGGAAAAGTAGTCAACGCAGCTTGTAATGCTGTTGAACTGTTTGCCCTCAAGCGCGGAAACCTCTTTGGTGAACGCAGCCGCCATGTCCTTGTCAAAATGCCAGCGGGGTCTTATCGCTTTTCCCTCGGTCTGGGAGATATCGAAGTAGTGACGGAGCCTGCCGTTTTCAAACGCAGCCATAGATTTCTGACCGCGTGTGACCTGTCTGTCGAGTTTCTGCCATGTGTCGTAATCTGTAACCATGTCTGCGTTCGGGTTGCTGCTGAATATCATCATTGCATGGTCAGCCGGGAGCTTGTAGTGCTTGCCTGAAAAAGAAAGGAAATCCCTGAATGCCTGTCGGTCGGTGTAAAGCTTGTCGGTGACAGCTTCGTACTGTTCTCGGACTTCCTGCTCTCTTTCTTCTCGTGTCTGTCGAGCCATATTAACCTCCTGTAATTGTATTTTATCACATTAATGCGATAAAGTCAAGATTTTTTTGGAGAATTTCGATTTTATTTTTCAGAACGGATAAGGGTCTGTTTCAACACCTGTGTTGTCTGGGAAATCGGGCGGATCGTAAGCGGGTACGTCTGGAACGGCTGCCGGTTCATCAGCCTGTTCGTTCCGCGCCTTTTCTCCGGTAAAGCGGACTATGTCGGCAACAATTTCGTCCCAGATAGCAGACTCACCATTCTGGTTGGTATATCGGCGCTGCTGCCGTTCGCCCTCGAGCATAATCATGCTGCCCTTATGAAAGTACTTGCATACGAACTCTGCTCTGCCGCCCCACGCGCGTATGTTGAAGAAATCCGTTTCGCGTTCGCCGTCTTTGGGAGCGTATGCACGTTCCACCGCAACCCGGAAAGTCGCGAACGACTTCCCGGACGGAGTAGTTTTGATGACAGGCTCGTTGCAGAGCCTGCCCATGATAATCGACCTGTTGAACATAAATACTCCTTTTCCGAATTTGTGCTATATGTAGCACAATCTCTGTTAAAATGTAATACCGCCGGGGAATGGATATCCGCTGTTTTTGTCCTTGCTGCGCTGCCATTCGGTGTATCCGCTGCCGGACGCATTCAGCACGGAAAGAACGCCGTCTACGGTCAGTCCGTCAGCCGGAACGGTCAGCACTCTTGTCTTTTCGTGTGAATTAACGAGCTTGCCGCCAACGCTGGGATAACCGTTTGTCTTGTCGATAATGCAGAACGCTATTGAGTGTGCATAACCATTGTTGAGGTTATCGCCGCCGGAAATGCTGCCGTTGCTGCTGCCATTGAGGATAATATTTGCAACGTAGCAGCTCTTGATGTAAGCGCCTGTTGCATTAGATGTGGTCTGTCCGGTAATGCCGCCGCAATACTGCGCTCCGGAAGAACTGAACCCTCTTACGCCGCAGCCGAATATTGAGCCGCCCGTAATTTCTGCTTTGCTGCCGTTTTTCCAGCATTGCGTACCGAAAGCTGAACCGGCAATTCCGCCGGCTGCTGTAATGTTGCTGCCCTCTATCGTTATCACGTTTGCAAGGCTTCCCTTGACAAAGCAAGCGTTTCCAACGATACCGCCGACACCAGAAGTGTTGCCTCTGCAGCTTAAAAGAACGTTGTATGCATAGCATTTATTAAGCTCTCCACCGCTGCCGACCAGACCGCCGATGTATTGCGCTGTTTTGTCGGAATACAGCTTGCTGTTTGAAACCTTGCAGTTTTCAAACCGGGTATTTCCTGTGCCGTATTTCTCGGAACCCTCGGCGGAATTATAAGCATAGCTTGTAACTCTGTTGCAGAGTATTCCGTAGTCCGATGTTGAGGTACCTGCCACGGATATTGTAGCTCCGTCAATCACAATATTCTTTATCGTGCTTGCTGCTACTGTTCCGAACAAGCCGCCGTCACCATATAATCCGGTTATCTTATAGCCCTGACCGTCATACACGAACAGGTCGTAGTATTTGCTTTCGTATCCTTTTCCGATACGAACGGTGTCGATCGGCTGGCGGTCAATCTCTCCGGGGAACTTTATATCCTTGGTCTGGATAAAATATCCCTTTGCCTTGTTTTCTGCCAGTAAAAGGAGCTGGTCGTAGTAATCTATGATGTAGGGGTCATTGACTGTTCCCTTGCCACCTCCGTACATATTAAGCACACGGTATAGGGTAGTGTCCTTGCTGAACTGGTATTCTGTGTCGCTGTAATATTCGATTGAGCCGTACTCGCCAGTCTGTTTCTTGCGGGAGAACCCGTATGTGCAGCCGTAAACATGGTCGTATACGTTGCTCCGGTCATTTACTTTCGGCATTTTGAATGTAGCGTATCCGTTCATATCAAGGCTGACCTTGTATCTTTCCGGCTTCTGATTGAGGTAGCTGCGGTCAACGGTTATTGTTATGTATTCCGCAGGCTGCCACTTGGCGTAAACTTCTGTGTCCTGCTCAACGTCGAGGTACTCTATTCTGCCCGGTGAATTTTCGAAATACCAGCCTGAAATGATGTATCCGTCTTTGGTAATGCCGAAATCCTGCTCCATATCTATTACCGAGCCGATTTCCACGGAACGTACCATAACGCTGTCATCGTAGTGCATTGTTAGCTTTGCGGTCTGCTTTTTGGTAGACCAGACAGCATAGAGAGTGGTATTTTCATAGGGCATTTTCATGCTCTTTACAGGGCTTTTAGCGTTCTTGTCCGTACTCCACCCGGCAAGTTCATATCCCTCTTTATATACAGCAATGTCGGTTGGCAGCGGGATATCTTCGCCGTATTTCACGGCAGCAACGGAAAGCTGCCCTGTGCCGCCGTTGGAATTGTAGGTTACTTTGTATTCCTCGGTTTCCCAGACAGCGAAAAGAGTGATGTTCTGATATGGCATTTTATAGTCATATAAGGGATACTCCACATCTCTGTTATCGGTAAATCCGATGAGCTTATATCCCTGCCTTGATATGCTCTTTGCTGCTTCGCTTGCAGTAGGCAGCACTACATATTGATCCGGCTCAGAAACTATGCTTTCCAGCTCTCCGGTACCGCCGTTGGCGTTGAAAGAAATCGTGTATGTAGTGGAGCTGCCTGAACTGCTGCCGCTGCTGGTCTGCTGCGTATTTGGTGTTGAGGTCTCCTCGGTAGTGGCTGCTGCCTGCTCAGTATACGGAACGTCAACATACACATCTTTCGTTTCCAGAGTAGCAGGTGTGGTAATTTCATGTGTGGGATTACCCGGTGTTTCTGCCGTTGATGTTTCAGACGTTCCCTGTGTGGTTTCGGCTGTTGCTTCAACCGTTACCTCGGCGGTTGTTTCCCCGGTACCGGAGGTTTCATCGCCGCCTTTGCCTTTGGTGGCTGAAACTGCAATCAGTATTATTACGACAACGGCAACAGCTCCGATGAGCGCATACATCTTCAAGTTGCCGCCTTTGCCGCCTTTTCCTGACTTGCTGCCAGATACAATGCTAAGCTCATTGCCGTCAATGCGCTCGAGCTTTCCGTCAGCGCGTATTTGTTCGAACTGTTCCTCTGTAATTTCGGCGGTCACAGTTTCGGGAGTGTTGAAAAGCTCATAGCTTACGTCAACGACATTAGTTTTGGTTTCCTTAACAAACTGCTTATATGCCGCCGTCTGCGTAAGCTGTTTCTCGGAAAATGGTACAGAGCTAAAATCGTCCTCAGTCTGTTCGGGGACGATGAAAAGAGTTTTGCGTTCATCGTCAAAACTGCTGATTTCGACCCGGAAAAAATACATTTGTCTTAACCGCCTTTCTTTTTATCCTTGGTCTTCTGCTGCTTCTTGGAGTTATCAAACTCCATTGAAAAGGCAGAGTGGAGATTACCTTTTGCGTCCTTGTAGTCCTTGTCTGAAAAAGAAATAATCGCGTCATAGGTTGCTCCGGTTCTCTCAGACTTTAAGCCGCTTAATTTGACTTTGCCCTTTGCAAGCAAGGATTTCACTATGCTGGAGGTAAGTTTCTTTCCCTTTGTCGTGAAGAACTTATCATCAGCCCAGAGCCGGAAAAAGCATTTAGCCGGGGAGTTTTCGCAGTAGTATACTGTGTTGCCGTTCTTGGTGAATTCGTATACGCTGCCGCCGCACTTCGGGCATTTTCCCAGGGAGATTTTCGGGGGAGCAAGGGAAACGTGTTCCCGTCCGGCTTCAAGCGTTATGATATCACGCACTTTCTGTATTGTTTGCGCTATGACGTTCTCGGCGGTTTCGCTGCCTTTCTCGATAGCGGAGAGCTGCTGCTCCATGCTTGCGGTCATCTCGATGTTCTTCACGCCCTCAGGGAGTATATCAATCAGCTTGACACCTTTTTCTTCGGCTAAGAGGGACTTTCCGCTTCGCTTTATGTATCCTACCGTGATTATACGCTCAATTATTGCAGCTCTGGTTGCGGGAGTGCCTAAGCCGCGCTCGGAAACATAGCTGCTAAGCTCCTTATCCTCGATACGGCGGTCAATATTCTCCATTGCTTTAAGCAATGTACTTTCCGTGTAGTGCTTTGGCGGCTGCGTTTCGCACTCGGAAATGGTGAGGTCTTTTGCTTCAAAGTTTTCTCCCTCGGTGTAGTTTACCGCTTTTCCGTTGTCCTCGTCCTGACCGGGGTAGAACCTTTTCCAGCCCAGCTTGACAGGGACTTTGTACTTGCAGCGGAACGTTTCGCCGTTAACATCGAAGATTACTGCGGTTTCGTTGTACTGGTATTCCTGGCTAAGAACTGCGAGGAAACGTCTTATCACCATGTCAAGGATAGCCTTTTCCTCTTTGGTAAGCTCGATTTTTTCGGCTTTGTCGATGTACTCTGTCGGGAGAATAGCGTGATGGTCGCTGACCTTTGCGTTGTTGACTACGCGCGTATCAATGTTCAGCCCGGTGAGTATCAGCTCATCGGCGGCTGCTTCATCAAAGAAACGCACTTTCTTCACCAGTCCCTCCAGCTTGGGAGCCATGTCATCGGTTATGTAGTTGCTGTCTGTTCGCGGATAGGTAAGCAGCTTTTTTTCATAGAGCGACTGCATTATCGTGAGCGTTGTCGCTGCCGAAAATCCCAGCTTGTCGTTGGCTTCAGCCTGTAACGAGGTCAGCGAGAACAGCAGCGGACGGTTTTCTTTTTTCAGCTTTGTATCAACTTTCTTTACCGTACATAGCTGATTTTCGCACTTTGCCTTGACTGCTTCCGCTTCGTTCTGTTCCGCAAAGCTGTCCACCTCTCCGTCAAACCACTCCGCACCGTTCTCCAGCTTCAGCTTGAAATACGGCTTTTTTACAAAAGCAGCGATTTCACGGTCGCGCTGCACTATCATGTTTACTACGGCGGTCTGCACTCTGCCTACGGAGCATTTCGCGCTGCAATATATAGAGTATAAGCGGGAGAGGTTCATGCCGAACAGCCAGTCTACCTTGTTACGGGCGAGTCCGGCAGCGTACACGCTGTCTTTTTCCGAACTGGAAAGAAGATTATTGAATCCCTGCTTTATGCTTTCAGCAGTAAGCGAGGATATCCAGAGACGTTTAACCGGCTTGGTGCAGCCGATATAATCGTATATGTACCGGAATATGCATTCGCCCTCACGTCCCGCGTCTGTCGCGCAGATGATTTCATCGACATCGCTGCTAAGCATATTCTGGGTAAGCGCGTCAAGGCAATCCTCTGCGCCGGAAACCGGAGTAAATTCAAACTCCGGGACGATAGGCAGGTCGTTGAGCGCCCATTTCTGATAGCGTTCGTCATATTCGGTCGGGTCTTTCAGGCGAACAAGATGTCCGCGAGCTGACGTTACTATGTAACCGTTGCCTTTCAGTGCGCCGTTGACCTTTTCGTCAGCGCCGATTACGGCAGCGATATCACGGGCTACTGACGGCTTTTCAGCGACTACCAGTTTCATTTGCGTTCACCTCCGGTGTATTTGTACTGCTTTCCGTTGCAGGAGTGTCCGACGCGTTTTCAGCCGGCACATTTTCGGCTGGTTCGGGCTTTTTGAAATGCCCGGCGGCGATAGCAGCTTCGATGTCCGCTTTCGTGATACCGTTGCTGGTAAGCGTTTCAGAAAGCTGTTTCATTTCAAGCGCTGAAATCTGCTCATTAAGATAAGCGATATCTTTTTTCAGCACTTTTATCTGCTCTTTGGACTTCGCGATATTTTCGCTTATTTCCATGAGCTGCAATGTTTTCTGCTCTGCCTTTTCGCGGAGCTTTGCGATCTGACTTGATATATTCATGGGTTATCTCCTCTCGCGTTTTCGTTCGCGTAATTTGTGGATAGTGTAAGCTGTGATAACGGCAACAAGTATTCCCACATCAATAAGGCTGATGTGAAAACTTGGCGGTTCGGTTGTTTGTGTGACCTCCGCTGTTGCTTCCGAGGTCGTGACTTCGATGATTTCGGTCTGGCTGGTAGCCTGATTTGGAGTATCTGTTTTTTTATCAAAAATGTTGCCTTTTATGATAAAAAAGCAGAATGTCAGCAGCGCCACAAAAGCGATTATCAGACGTATTCTCTGACCTATGCTTTTGCTTGAAAAATAGTTGTATAGTTTCATGCTCCCTCCGCTTCTGAACCATATTCCTCAATCAGCATTGAGATGATCGTCTTGGATAGATTATAACGCTCTTTTTCGGCTTCGGAGAAATTGTATATCTCCTCAATCGATTTATCGTAATAATCTGTTACCTTGTATAAGGAAACTTTCTTTTCCGTATGATTTATAGGGCAATAAGGGTGACCTTTGCAATAGTAATGCTTGTGTCCATCAGCGTCCGTGTAAGAAGCACAGCGGTCAGATTTATATTTAATCTTGCAGTTTTCGCCGGGACAGGATACAGGGCTTTCATTCTTATCAGTTTTGATAAAAAACGTATCGCCCCAGCGAGATGTGTTATTATTCACCGAACCAATGAACTCGGAAATATCTTCGGTCTTAAATATGAACTCAAAGATTTCGTTCTCGCCGACATTTTCCGTTTGCTGCTTTTCCCTCGTCATAAGGACAAATAAGGTGGATAGCATTTCAATGTAGTCCTCATCTTCAATTTTAAACCTGTCAATGTATCCGTTTATCGTTGTATCCTTATGATACGCCGGGTAAAGCCTGCCAGAGCTAATGGTCTTACTCTTATAGGAGATTATTTTTTTCGGAGTGGGATTATCCGCGCAGAACCCCGTGACTGAATTCTTGAGTGAATCTATAACAGCATTTTTGAAAATGGTGTCAATATCGTCTTTGTACCCCTTGTAGTTTTCATAAACATCCTCGGGTTTACTGGTGGTCTGGCTTTCATCTCCCATTACCCATGCTGCTCCACCATCAAGAGTACCTCCAGCGCTTGAAATCAGGCTTGTTATCATCATCACGACTAAAATCAGCAATAGAATAACGCCTATAATTATTAAGCTCCATGGCGATGTTGACGCAATAAATGATACTACTTTCGAAATCGCTGAAACTGTTGCTTTTACAGTAACTTGGGCGGCTTTTGCAGTTGCTTTGGCTGCCTGCGTTGCTGCCTTTGTCGCTGCTTTAGTAGCTTTTGCAGTATTTTTCGCGACCTTAGAGGTCGTCCTGCTAATGTTGCGGACAGATTTGTTTATCTGTCGTACCTGATGTTTTACTGATTTCTTCAGAGCGCGCCGTTGCTTTGGGTCAACAACTTTTGTTATTCCCTTTGCAGTTTTTCGAACACCTTTAACGCTCTTTTTTAGAGCTTTTCCGCTGGTGCTGGTAACCTGTTTGCCATAGGTATAGATATCTGAACCCAGTTTGAGCGCCCCAGTTCCGGAGGTGTCGTCACCAGACTGGCTGATAGTCGAAATGACTTTTCCGCTAATGTCAGCAGTTGTGCTTGCAACTTTCTTTACAGCTCCAAATGTCTTTTGAGTCAATCCAAATGGTGATTTAATCTCTTTACTGTACCATTCTGTTTTGCCAGGCAACTTGAAACTGGTGTTCTGCTTTAGCCGATTGTAGTTCCGCTTTTTTAATCTGCGTGGATCGACTCTCTTAAAATGCAGTCGGGATTTGTCAATCCTGACTGCATTGTTAAGCCCTTTGGACTTTTTCTTTTCCAGCGCGGATTTCTCCACAGTCCCGTTTTTAAGCACTTTGTAGTGCTTCTTGGATATCTTGAGGTTACGATGATTGATTTTACGGAACTTGGTGTTTGCGAACTTCTTGGGCGAGATTTGCCGACTTTCTTTTTTGGAGTAGATTGTCCGCATTCTGCCGGAGGTGGGCGCGGCGCGACCTCCTGACATATCCAGCATTCTGCTTCGGCTGTTCGGAGATGTTTTCCTGTTCGAAAAAGCCAGAGTATCGAGCGATGATTTATCAGCAGTATTTACTTTTGGCAGTCTGTATTTCTTTCCGGGGTTCGTTGCGACTTTTATAAAGCGCTTTGCTTGTGAATTTGCAAATTCTCGAGGAGATATTCGCCGGCTGCCTTTCATGGGGTAAATTGTGCGTTTTCCGGAGTAATCAGCACCTCTTATTTTTCTGCCGTCTGTCATATCCAGCATATTGCCCCGCCGGTTATCGACAGTTCGGTTTATGATTTTGGATAGATTATCGGTATTCTGCTTCTTGTGAAGTTCTGTTCTGGGCTGATTGAGGTTGTTCATGGTTATTCACCAAACTTTGTTGTCATAAGCTTGTACAGCTTTGTATCTGTCGGGAAGTCGTCCTTAAATGGCAAGCTGCCGTTAAGTCCGCAGTATATCAGTCCGCTGCCAGCGGGTGCGCCTGTGACAAAATTCATCAAGGTATCCGGTATTTTAAGCAGGTGCGAGAGCTGATCCCTGTCGCTTGCTGCCTGATTAAGCATGAGGATAAATTCCGAGTTGGAGAGCATGGAACGTGCCGTATCGGATTTCAAGCAGTCTTCAACGTTCTGCGTGATACCTGTCGGGATACCGCCCCACTTTCTTGCTCTTTTGTAAAGCTCATAGAGGAAGTTTGCGCTTTCTTCATTTCTGAAAAGAAGATAAATCTCGTCTATGTATATTCGCGTTCTGATACCCCGGTCACGGTTGCGGACGATTTTGTCCCACAGATTTTCAAGAACGACCATCATGCCGAGGGGTTTGAGCTGTTTGCCCAAATCCTTGATATCGTACACAACGACACGGTTGTTGACGTTCACGTTGCTGGGATAGGAGAATGCCTTCATCGAGCCGTTTACATAAAGCTCCAGCGACATATAAAGGGCTTTGGCTTCTTCAGATGTCTGCTGCTTAAGGATATTGTAATAGTCCGTAAGAGTGGGCATTTCCTTTGTCTTACCCATCATGTAGTCCTTGTAAACTTCATGCAGGCAGTTGTCGATGATTGTGCGCTGTTCCGGAGATATTCCGGTACGTCCCATTATCGTTTCGAAGAACGAAAGGAAGAAATCATACTTGCTGCTTATCGGATCCTCATCATCTGCGCTGAACATCTCAGGTGCTATTTCCAGCGGGTTGAGGTGAGAGGGACTGCTTTCGGAGATGTATATAAGCTCGCCGCCAAGTGCTCTGCCGAGGTTTGTGTATTCACGTTCCGGATCCACAATGATTATATCATCGTTGCTGGCGAGGAAAACATTCAGCATTTCGCGCTTTGCAGAAAATGACTTACCGGAGCCGGGGCAGCCGAGAATAAATCCGTTTGCGTTGGTGAGAGATGTGCGGTTGAAGATAATCAGGTTGTTGGTAGTCTGGTTTAAACCGTAGTACATACCGCCGACCTGTGAAAGCTCCTTTGAATTGAACGGATTGAATACGCTGGCGCTTTCGGTAGTGAGAGTACGTCTGACATTAAGGCGGCAATTTCCAAGAGGAAGGCAGCTTGCAAGACAATCTTCCTGCTGGAAATCAGCACGGGAACTTGTGCAGACGTGTTTGCGGAATACAGCTTCTATCTTTTCCGTACTCGCGTCAAGTTCGTCAAAGGAATTGCCTGTCACCATAACGACAAGATTTAGCAGAAACATTTTCTGGTTCTTGCTCTGGAGGTCGTCAAGCAGTTCCTCAGCTTCGGCGAGGGACTGTTTCAGGTCATCAGAAATAACGTCACTGACAACGCCGTGTCTGGCTGCTTTCTTTTCAGCCTGGATTTTGTTCGAACGCATATTTGTCAGCTGACGTTTTACCTTTTTCTGTGCTTCAGCCGGATCGACAGGAGCAATATTTACAGTTACAATCAGCGGTAAAGAGGTTTCACAGATATCGCTAAGTATTTTATCCTGCAACGAGCTGGGAAGCTGCCGCACGAACAACATTCGAGCATATGTATCGTTAAACAGGAAGTAATCCTTTTTAAACTCAAAGTAATCCGGGCAGCAGAGTGATTTTTCTGCGCCGCGATTGAATTCTGATGAAGATATTGCTCTGATATCCTTGTTTACTCCACGGAAAATATCCGCGATGATACGAATACGTTCGTTCGCTTTGAGAGGTACAAGGTTGCTGCCTATCTTCTGGAACGAAGCTCTCATGTGCAGCTCGTTTGTGGTAAACTTCTGCTGCGCTGTCTGGAGGTCAACTGCTGTTACCGTCACGGTGATATATTTCTTGGTGGTAATGCCGTTCTGTCCTTGCTGCATTTTATCAAGCAGCATTTCGTTATACTCGTCACGGTATTCGTCATAACCATCGTCCATGTGTTTCAGCAGTATGCGCTCCTTAAATTCGCGCTCGTTTATGACGTTGTTATGCAGCGTAATCTGGATATCATCTGTTGTATCAAAGCTGTTGAGGAGATCGCCGTATGCAAGGAAGATACGCTCCTGTTCCTCGTTGCTGGCAGCAGTATAGGTCACGTCTGAAAAAGAATATGTCTTTGAATAATGGTTCTTCTCCACCTCAAAGATATAGTTGTTGCAAACGTGTTCGTATGGGATAGTGTCCTGAACTGAACGTGCTACTTTTTTGCGGACGGAACGTTCTTTGGTCTTTCTGGGCTTTTTCTTCTTTGCCAGGCGGAGCTTATCCGTTTCTTTTGCATTACTTGCCATCTTTATTCCTGCCTTTCTGCCGTTTGATTGCGGCGGTCTGATGAGCTATTTCTTCTTCTATGATTTCCTCCCGGCAGTACCAGAACACAGGCAGCTCTATGTATTTTCTGCGCTGCGGCTCAACGAATTTCTGACGGAATATGAGCAGCAAAAACTGCTCAAAAGTCATGCCGTGAAACCTGAAAAATCCAAATGCGAGAACTGGTGCGCCTATCAGCATGATAAGCCATGACACAAGGTCTTCGGGCATAAAATCTTTTCCAAATATGTAGAGAGGGACGCATATTCCAAGTGCTGCGGCGAGAGAAATGAACTGCCGAACAGTAAGCCCGAACATGAATTTGGACTTATATTCGGTGATTTCTTTTGGAACTTTTATTTCAATCATGCCGTTTATTCTCCTTTACATTGCTCCGCATATTCGCTTTGCCCATTGCCCGGACTGCATAACGCCAAGACCGAGAGTTAGAGTGAGTATTATTCCGCCAAACCCTGACCCCATAATATCGGAATTGCTCGTTAACAGCGTAATGACTGATGAATATGCCACAAACATGATTACCAAAACTATTGCTTGTATGCTAACGGCAGCAAAGGATTTTAAGAAACCCTTGCCGACATCTGTTAATCCATCGCATGAAAGAGTTGAGAGTGGAACAGGAGCAATAAGCGTGTAAACTATGATTTCAAATAATCTTCCAAGCACAATAACATTTGCTATCGCCATAATGATTTGCATGATTATTCCCTGTATCTGTATTCTCATGTTTAATAAAACAGGTTGGAAATTAAGAAAGCCTGCGTCCACGCGGTTCCAGATTTGATAGGCTTCGCTTTGAGTTACAAAAAGTAATGATGTTGATTGCCAGTCTGCTTCGGGGTCTTTTATTATTGATGTAACATAAAATCCAGACGAGCTACTTATCGTATCAACCATTGAGGTTAAGCCTTTATATATACAGTCTGTTATCCAGACGGAATTTTCTACACATACTTTGGCAGCAAATAACTTTAAGAAAAGCATGAGTACATTTTCCCATGTTACCCATTGCAGATGTAGTGATTTGGAAAAGAAATCAAGTAAAAAGAATAAGGTACATAAAATCAGGGCGGTTCCCTGAATAGCACTGATAAGGTTAGAAAGTCTATTATCCGATGATATGTTTGCTATGAGAGAATTGTCGCCAAGCAGTTCAATGATAGCTGCCATCATTGAATTTATTTGACTTACAATGTTCTTTATAGTAGCTTGACACTGGTCGTAGTTAGTCAAGTATCTCCCTCCTTAAAGTGCAAGCATTGTGTGCTTTTATGCAACAAAAAAGTGTGCTACATATAGCACACAATCACTTGTCTTGTTCGCGTAGTTAAGAGTTAGCGATGATTAGGCGGTAATGCCGAACATATCGAGCGCGAATGTTACAGCGTAGACTACAAATCCGGACGCCATCGTCATAAGACCACGGGTCTTTGCGTCTGCGTCATCGTTCTTGATTGCCAGACCGAACATAACTGCGCCGATAAAGCCGACAACAAGACCGATACGTCCGATCCATGTAGCAAAAAACTGAATGACGGTGTTGAACTGTTCTTCTCCGGCATTGCTCGTTCCTGCTCCGCCGCCCTCAGCAAACGCAGAGATAGCAGTTATCATGCTCATAGCCACCATAGTGGAAATGGAGAGCATGAGCTTCTTGCGCTTCGCGTTGAGAGCTGCGATAAATCCCTTTACAGAGTGCTTTGCTGTGTCCTTCACAGCGGGTGTGTTGTTGTTTTCCATATCAGAAAACCTCCTATAAAAAATAAATATATATGTACAACCGCACCATGCGGAAGTATCCAAAGTGTTTGTGCTACATATAGCACATTTTTCAGAAAAGGTCTGAACTATCGTCATCTTCGAAGCCGAACAAATCATCTTCGGTAATGACAGTAGGTTTGTCAAGGTTAAGTACCTGAAGGTCGTCCGGCAGCTCCTCGTCCTCCATGCTGTCCACCTGGAACAGTTTTTCTGTCGGAGTGACTTCCGTTTCCGCTTCCGGTGCGAATTCATCATCAATGGAAACACTGCTGTTTACATTGATGTCTTCCTCATCAGGAATGTCTATATCTGCCATCATTTTTTCCTCCTCTATGTCAGGTATGGATATCTTGTCTTTAGGTTCAAGCTGCTCTGTATGCAGCTCGGCGTTATCAGGCATGGACAGCGTTTTGATTTTCTCTACTTCGTAAGCGTAATCTTTATTGCTGTCCTCGAGATACTTGTAGTTGGGGTGCTTTTCAATATTGAACTTGTGGCATTGAAAAGGATAGAATGCTCTGATAATAAGAACGCATTCCATCGGCGGCATTACCTTAAGCTCGTCCGGGGTCATAAGCTCACGTCCCATAATGCTGTTGTTTTCCGATGATGAGTTGTTTCGGTGGGAACGAGTGCGGTTCTGTGAAACAACATCTATTGTTTCCTTGCCAAGAGATTTGGATATTGCTTCAAGAGTGCTTGCTTCCTGTCCGCCTAAAAATAAAAGACTGTCGCAGTTACCTGTGACAATCTCCCATGATTTATCATACATTTTTTTGAGCTGTGCCAAATTCTGAATGATTATGTTCGCTGAAATCTCCATTGAACGCATTGTTGCAAGGAGCTTGTCGAAATCCGGTATCGTTCCGATGTTCGCGAACTCATCAAGCAGGCAGCGGACGTGTACCGGGAGTCTGCCGCCGTACTTAAAGTTCGCCGTATCGTACAGCGTATCGAACAGCTGCGTGTACATCATCGCCGCCAAGAAATTGAATGTTGCGTCCGAGGACGGAATGATTACGAACAGCGCTGTTTTCTTATCGCCGAGGGTATCAAGGTGGATATTATCCGTAAAGGTAAGGTTTCCGACTTCCGGCAGATTGAACGCTTGCAGCCGGACAGCAGCGGAAATAAGGATTGATTTTGCCGTTTCAGCAGGAGCTTTTTTGAAGTCTTTGTAGTAAGTGACTGCCATGCTGTAAGGGTTTTCCGCGTAAAGCTCGTCCATCATTTCATCAAGCTGGGACTTCATGTTTTCGTCCTGCTCACTGATTTCCGCCAGCTTCATGACTTTCATGACCATGCCGAAATTCCTGTCCTGCGGCTCTGCCTTTTCAAGAAGATAAAACGATATTGCAAGCAGCAGTGCCTGTGTAGCATCGTCCCAGAACTGGTCGCCGCCAGAGGAACCCTCTTTTTTGGTATTCTTCATAAGGCAGTTTATCATCTTCAGGACATAGGACTTATTGACGTTGCCATCGCGGTCATAAACGTAGTTGAATGGGTTATAGTTGTTGCTGTGCGACATATCAATCAGGTTGAACACACGGATATCATAGCCGGCTTTTTTCAGCAGCCGTCCGCAGGAACGCAGCAGCTCACCTTTCGGATCCGTCACGACATACGATGTGTTAAGCTGCATGATGTTCGGCTTAACGTAAAATCTCGACTTACCGGAACCGGAGCCGCCGATAACCAGCACGTTCAGATTTTCTCTGTGCTGCCGTGTGTTCAGTGACATTCTGACTTCCTGCGTAAGCAAGATATTGTTGTCCGTTTCAAATGGTGACTTTGGTTTTGTCGGCTGCTTCGCTTTGCCTGTCTTTTTCTTTTCAGGCTTGTCTGCAAGTGATTTTTCTTCTTTTGGAGTAGCCCACCGCGCTGAGCCATGCTCAACGCCTTTGCGGTGTAATCGTTTCTTAGTAGTGATTTTCAGCAGCACATACAGCGATATGCCAATAGCGCTGATAAGCGTAATTTTAAAGCCGAAAGTTTCGGTATCGGTAAGGTGCGAGAGAACCAAGTCTGTATTCATTATGGTAGATTCGAGATTTTCACTCAGTTTACCGAAATCCATAGCACCTTTTTCGTTTACGGATATATCCATTGCTGTTCCTAAGCCAGCGGCAAAATAAAGTACGAATACTAAGATTATGCCGTATATCAGCAGCATTAAGGGGTCTTGTTTCTTCTTCATCGTCTAGCCCCTTTGCCGATGTTTCCGATTTCGCTGATTTTGGGCTTAATGGTATCGGTAGCCTTTTTAAGACCGTCATGTACCTTGTTGCCGATCGTGCCTTGCTTTTTCGCCTTATCTATGATGTTTTGAGCCTTGCCCTCTGTTATGCCGAGGTCTTTGCACATTTTTGCGGCAATGTCCTTATCATTGAAATCGTACATTCTTTTGGTCTTACCCACCATGACTGAAAAGGAAGAATGAGAGGTGCGGTTTATATTTACCGTCTGGGTGCCGCCGTCACGGAAGATAGTGGTTTCTTTGAGTTTGGAATTTATCTGACTGTCGATTTTTAAGGACTTCTTGACAGTTTCGTCAGCCTGCTGTTCCGACATACTCAAGCTGGTTATGCAGATGTTCTTCATTTCAGTTTCGGTCATACTTGACGGAGAAAGAGCTGCACCTTTGTTTCCGTTCGTGATAAAAATATGAGTACCCGTACCGCCTTTGAAATTAACAGCAGAAAAGGTGTTACCTTTAAGCAGTATGCTGTCACTATCAAATTTGATGTTGGTTTTAAATGCGTTAATATTATCAAGCTGCTCGTTGTGAGCAATAAAGGTTTTTTTGTCCAGTTTAAGGTCATCACACAATTTGTTTGCTGCCATTTCTGCTTGAGATTTAGTATAGCTAAACTGTTCTTCCATTACCTCCATGACGTGAGCTTTGGTAAGTGGCTTGTTTTTTTCGTTAACGAACGAAATACTTTTTCCAAGCTTCGTGTCCTCCATGACCGCAACGCCGTTCTTACGTTCAGCTTTGAAATTATCAGCTATTCCACTTTGGATTGACTTAATCTCCTGTTTTATTGTGGCAACCTTTTCATTTTCGGCAGCAGGATACATACAGTATATTTTTCCGCTGGCGCTCTGGGCAAACTGGCACTCAACCCCTCCTTTTTCGAACTGTTCTTTGATTGCGGCAATATTACTTTGGCTGACAGTGAATGACTTGACATTTTGCGGAGCTTGCTTTAAGCGGTCTGCCATAACCTCTTGCATAATTTGCTTTAAGATTATTTTGTCGCGTTCAAGAAACTCAATCGAACGATTATCTCCATTACCGATAATCGTAATCGGAATGCCACTTTCTTTGGCTTTGACAGTAATTGCAGGAATATCTGCCGCCGGGAAATTGTCTGTACTTAGGGTTGAGCACCCTATTTTATTAGCCGTAGCAAGCAGTTTTTCGTGTGATATGTTGCCATCGGTGTGTGCAAGTGCTTTTTCCGATACCAAATCTTCTACCGATTTTGTAACATCTAACGCTCCTTTGAATAGCTTAGGAATAGCTGGCGCAATCACTTTAATGATTTCGGCTGTTATCTCCATGGATCTTTGAGCAGCGGATAATGCAGCCGAAGCTGCTTCGTCTGACATGGGCATATTGTATCCTCCTGTTTTTTTTTGTGCTACATATAGCACAAAAAGCCGGCTGTATGAAACAGTCGGCTTTTTTTACTTATTATGTGTTTAGGTATTGCTGTTTATTGCACTTTGTAGTTCATCAGCAAGATTTTTCATATCTTCCTTTGATACGTTATAAGCTGCTGGAAAATCGTATGTTTTATTTTTGAAAGTCACCACCGGATAATGAGTGTATTCCACTAAAGGAAGTCCAGAAATATCGAATGTCTTTAGGTTATCCGGCAGAGTAATTGAGGATAGTTTGCTTGATAAAATTGTAAGACTGTTTTCCGATATTTCTTCTATGCTGTTCGGTAGGTCTAGGTCTGTCAGACTCATGCAGTCATAAAAAGCAAGGTTTGTCAGTACTTTTGTTCCCTCTGAAAGAGTGACTTTCTTTACATTCGCATCCATGAACATTCTGCCGCCTATTGCTTCAAGCGGAGGAAGAACAACAGCTTCTCCCCAGTAATTCTTAAAGGCTTCTTCACCTATGCTTGTTACTGAATTCGGAATGATAAGCGTATCCGCAATGTCAGCGGAGTTAAAGGCGTTTTTTCCTATTGAGGTGATTGTGTCAGGCAGCGTGAGAGATTTCATGATACGATTGAAGAATGCCCTTGCTCCTATTCCGACCACCTTTACACCGTCAAAGCCATCAAAGCTGTCCGGTACAACTATGTCGGTGTCTTTGCTTGCTTTGATATCATCGCTGCGCTTGTTCGCACAAAGACATTCTGTAATGATAATGCCGCCTGCTTCGCTGCTGTACTGAAACTCCCAGCTATCTGTTTTCTGTATTTCGGTAGGATAATCATTACTTGTTGACTGGGAACTATCAGCAAATACGAATTCAGATTCATTGCTGGGGATTTCCTCATCTGGTGTACTGCTGCCTGAATTGGCGCAGGAAGTCAGGCAAATTCCTGCTACAACGACCGACAGGACTGAAAAGAAAAATTTTGATTTCATATAATCACCTCTTGTTTTTATTCGCATTTTTTCAATGCTGGAACTATTATAGCATAATTGACGTCTTGTGTCAATACTTAATCTGCGCATTTTATGATACAATTCCATGTTCCTTGAGGAACGAGGATAGCCTTACAGAGATGTCGTAAATCTCTGTGTCGCAGCTCGGAGAAAGATAAGCATTTTCGTCAAACCAGTCGGAGAGCGCTAATACCTCATCGGCGGTAAGGGAAAAGGTAGCTGTTATTCTTGCCGGAGCTTTAGCCTGGGCTGTTGGCTTGAGCAATTCTTCTTCAGTTTTGACCTGGCTATCTTCATCTTCTGTATCTTCAGGTGCTTCCGGTTCGCTTTCCTCCGGGTATTCATCGGTATCATCCGGATCGTCATAGGGTTCTTCGGGAGTATCAGGCGCGGTGTCGATGATATCATCATTTTCCGGTTCGGGTTCGGGTTCCTTTTCCTGCTCCCGGAGCTGCTTGACTTCCTTATGCGTAATTTCGGCGGTGGGCTTGCTACTGATTATTTCCTGCTGCTTTGCGGGATTGAGCTTTGCGACTTCGTTCGCAGTCGATATGGACATTTCGCCGTTCTTAACGGCTTCGTGTACCTCGTCAATAGCATTGTTCCGAATGTTCTCGATTTTCCCGACCTGTGCCGGTGATACGTTCAGCGTTTTCGCGATGATTTCCCGGATACGTCCCTTTACGGGTTTTCCCTCGTCCTCAAGCTGCTGTATTGTCTGCTTGAGCATTTCGTATTCCGCCATCGTTTCTGCGTCAGTGTATTTACGCTGCGTTGCATTCAGCATAATCAGATTGAGCATTGCTTCAGCTTGTGTGCGTTCGCCGTCAACGTAGCAGGGAACAAGAGTGCTTTTCAGTCTGTTCTGCTCGATGAGCAGCTTAATTGCGGAGTATCTCCGGTGTCCGCTGATGAGCCAGTATCCAGACCCGGTGCTGTCCTTGCACACAACAAGGTTGTGCTTAAGTCCCTGACGTTCGATATCATCTGCCAGCAGTTCCAGCTCCGAGAGTGTGTAGAAATTGTCCTTGTTCTGCTTGATTTCCGAAAATTCGATCATCTGTATGTTATCAACAAAGCTGTCGGCTGACGCAGCTTTCATGTCCATTCCTATGGATGTATTGAATGTAAACTTACCCATATCATTCACCAATCCTTTCCAGTATCTCGTCCGTCAGCTTTTTAAAGCTGTCGGACGCCGATGTCCAGTTCATATATTCCGCAGCGGAAACGCTGAAATTTATCGAGTTCTTAATTACCCGGCTGTATGGGATTACGCTGTCCATAGCTTTTTTGCCGAGGTTGCTGCGCAGCATATCAAGGAGCTGCACGTCAGAGGGGTTATCCTTGTCGAACCTGTTTGCAAAGCAGCCGCCGAACTTTGTTCCGCAGCGGCTTATTATATCTGTAACTGTCGGTATGCCCTGAATAGAGAACAGTCCCAGCTCGATCGGAACGAATACATAATCGCAGGAGCTAAGAATGTTCTTTGTAAGCGCGTTGAGCGCCGGGGGCATATCTATCAGCATATAGTCGTATTTCCTGCCAGAATACCACGGCATTGCTGAAAAAGAAAAAATCTTTTCTGTCTGCTGGCGCTGGTGTTCTTCGGCGAATGCACCAAACCTTGGGATGATGTTGTTCAGCTCCGGTGTTGCTGTGATAATGTCGATATTGTCGTATCGTGTGGTGCAGAGTGCAATCTCAGGAGCTGCTGCCGCGTCAACGAGTGCGTCGGCAAGTCCGGGCTTCGGGTTCTCCGTGAAGAAACGGGAGCTGTTCGCCTGTCCGTCCAGGTCAACGACCAGTACGGTCTTGCCCTTGAGGGCGAGCTGCTGCGAGATGTTGATTGTCGAGGTTGTCTTTCCAACCCCGCCTTTGTTGTTGTAGAGTGCGATAGATTTCATGTTTTTTCCTCTTTCTGTTTTGTGCTATATGTAGCACATTTTTTAGCCTTTAGTTTTAACCGGGAACACAGCAGGCTATTACTGCGTCAGAGTAGCTATCTCTTTCCGGTTTAAAAAGGAAACAATATTTTACGAAAAACGCGAAATGATGATACCAACATCCCGATAAATCCAATGGATATTATAAGTGGACGAATGTGATTTGCAAGCTCTAATAGTACTGAAATTGCTTCTGTTTCTGATTCGTTTAGGATTGAGCTTATTGATTCGATAATTGTAGGAAAGAAAAAACCAATAAGTACAAAAACTGAAAATGCTAAGCCAGTTAAACAAATATGAATTGTTTCTTCGAAAGGTGAAGTCTCATTTTTTTTCATAGACTTCTTTTTCATTTTAGCCGCTTTCAAGAACTCGTTCATGAACTTTTCTCGTGTATCAGCGTCTGCATTTTCTATTCCCTCAAGCAGTTCATTCATGTAAACGTTGAGGTCTGGCTTTTCAACGACAGCGGGAGCATTTTCAGCATGGACGACAGATACATCAATGTCAGCGCCCTGTTCCGGAGCAGCGGGTTCATACGCTATGTGCTCAGGGGTATAGCTGGGCAATTTGTCGGGCGCAGCAGTAGTAGTAAGTGAGCTGCGCTGAATACTTTCTTCTTCGTCCATCAGGTGGACAGGGGTGTACTCGCGACCCCGAAATGGTTTTGTAAGATTAACCGCCATGTTTACACCTCTTTCATCTCTAGGTATTCCGGATACCGTAGCATAATGGCTTCGAAATAATACGGAGCGTAGGAACAGCAGAATATTTCGTCCGGCGTACTATATTTTGGATTTTCGTCAATGTATGTACACCAAAGGTTGTAGGCAAGCCTTGCTGTTCTAAGGCTTGTCCCTGTCTGCCAGCCCTTCCTTAACCCATCGAAAAGAATAATATCTTCTTTCAGGTCGAACAAATCGGTGATGTGCTCTCGGCAAACATTGTCGAGCGTAAGCAGATATGCAACCGCCTTGTGGTAGCAATCGTCTTTTTTCATTGATGAAATCAGCTTGTAAAACGCCTTTTCGTGCGCGGTGTTAGCAAATTTAATGTTCATGTGTTGTTTCTCCTTATTTCTCCAGCTTTTCGAGCAGAACCGACATAAGCTCCGTGAAAACGTAAGCAGGTATCTCTGCGGTAAAATTAGTTCCGTTGAGCTTGACTGTCGGAGGTGCTGGCTGCGCTAGAAATTTTTTCGCTGTCGGAAGATACTGGATTTCCGTGTTGTCTTTGGTCAGGCTTTCGGGAGTGACCTCAAAATATTCCGCGATCCTCTCCATTGTTTCTGCTCTGGGCTTTGAGCCTTGTTTCTGCCAGTTCCCGAACGAGTTTCGGTTAAGTTTCAAGTCTGTCAGCAGCTTGTTCTTGGTTATTCCCTTATCCTCAATGAGATAGATTAGCTTTTCGTAAAACGTTTGAGGGGATTTAGGCAATTGAGATGATAAAACCGTATCATCATTACCGAGAATATAAGACGCAGATACGTCCAGAACGCGGGCAATATCATTTGCAGTTGAGATATTGATTTCGATCTCGCCGTTTTCGTACTTCTGGACGGTTCGCAGCGATTTACTAATCAACTTGGCAAAGTCGGCGTTCTTATCCGTAAGCCGATTGATTTGCTATCTATGTATTTGCCACCGTTGGTTTTGTCAATACCGCAAAGCCAGTCCAGCGAAACATTGAACTTGGTCGCAATATTTATGAGAGTTGAAACAGTAGGCTGCATTCTGTCGGTTTCATATGCGGACAGCGTGGATTGCGGTATGTCAAGCACCGCGCAGAATTCTTTCTGACTGCATTCCGCATTCTGACGAATAGAGCGTATTCGTTTGCCGAATTTGGTTTCTGCCATGTTTACTCACCTCCGCCTGCGGATTTGCACAGCTTGTCTAATGCGCTGCCAGCAATCGGCTGTTCTTCATCTTCTGAAAAGAAATAACCGGGTGATACGCCAAAATACGCAGCTAACTTTTTAACAATGTCTGAATTAACGGTTGAACCCTCAGACCACTTTTTCAAGTTACCTGTGCTTAACCCTAATGATTTAATCAAAGGAGTTGGCTTCACTCCGTTTTTCTTACAGATTTCCATGAACCTAGCGTAGAATGTGCTGCTTGGTTCTCTGGGCTTGCTCTTGTCTTTCTTTACAAAAGAGCATGAGCCGTTTGGTTCGGACACGATTTTGTACTCGCTTGATAGCCAATTCTGGTTGCAAGCGCCGCAGCGGAAACTTGCTATCCGTATGCTGGGGTTTGGAATTTCCTCTATCGGATAGCCGATAATATCGCCGGTGTTTTCACTTTCCGGAATGATAAGGTTTTCGCTGCTATTGTACAGCTTATGTTCTTTTCGGAAATAGTACGATGTTACGAATACTCCATAGACCGGGGTTTTGCCGCAGAACGGGCATTTCAGCTCTTGCGGCTCGTTGTTTTTTTCCGTGTTCATGTGATTATCCTCTTTCGATTTGTGCTATATGTAGCACATTTATGAGCTGAATGAGGAGCTACCTCAAATCATTCTTCCTCCCGCAGCCCGATGTTGTACAGCCTAAGCATACTTACTATTTCGTCATAGCTGCGTTTGCCGAGGTTGCGAATGCCTAAAAGCTCTTTGGTTGTCATCTTTTCCAAATCGGCGATTGTATTTATTCCGGCACGCCTTAATGCGTTCTCGCTGCGAACGGATAGATTAAGATTGTTGATTTCCGTTACTGGTGTAACGAAATCCGGAACATCATCGTTGAACCCACCATAAAATCCGCGATAGCACATGATTACTTTAAAAATACCCATTCCCAGACAGTCAATACAAGTGGGATACTGGAATTTCCCGATAGCGCGGTTGGCAAGCTGCTGTATGTGTTCTGCGGTGTCCTGATATTCGCAGGCGATATCAGCGTATGTCTTGCCGTATTTGAAGTGCTTGCGGAGAATATCCGCGTCATTCGGCGTGTTGGAGAAAATGATGTGCAGCAAGTATTCTATCGTTTCATCAATATCAGCCGGAATGTAGTACGTTCTGTACTTGTTGTCAACAGCAAGCAGAAAGTTCAAAGGGTAATCCGGGCTGATGTTTGTCTGTGCTTCGGTGTTTTCGTTCATATGTACCTCTTTCTGTATTATTCAATCTCAAAGCTGTGAGAATTGAAATAGTCACCGATGTCGTATAAGAGATATGTGCTTTCAGGTACGCAGAAATATTTTGTCGTTGTCTGCTGCTTGCCGTCAACCTCATAATCAACATTTATATATAGACGGTACTCTGTTTCGGAGGAACGAAAAACATTTGTATCTGCATTAACAATGCGTTTGTCAATGATTTTGCCATCATAAACAGCAGCTACGGCTGTATCGACTGTATCTATTGAGCCAATGAGCTGGCTTGCGTCATTAAGAAACAGGCAGCTCAGCAGCGCTAAAGCTACAAACACTGCCATTACCAAGCTCGCCCACAAAAATGAGGACAAAACGAGTTTGCCTTCATCAGAGATTTTTGTTTTCCTCTTGGGCTTTTCGGGAGTAGTGCCTTTAATCTCCTGTAAGTTCATAATTTACCTCTTTCTGTGCCGTAAAGCACGATTTGATTTTCCTCTTTCAGTCTTGATATATAACACGGCGAGGGGCGGCGAAAGAGGAAATACCGCCCTTTTGGGAGCTACCCATGCCGTGTGTTAAAGCTCCGTAGAGCGTTTAACCTTTGCTGTTCTCGTTCGCATTGAACTTTATTGTGTCAATAGAGGGGACATCATTGTAAAGCTCCGGAATAGTCATATTAAAGAGCCGTGCCAGATAGATAAGCTCCATATCGTTTACGAACCTCTCGCCGGATTCAATACGCTGTATTCCGTTCTTGTCTATGTCCCAGCCAAGTGAGTTAAGTCTGTCGGCTAATTCGCGCTGACTGATTATAAGCTGCTGCTTACGAATTTTCGCTACTGTGTAGCCAACCATGTTGTTTCTTCCTGTCTTTGTGTGAGTTGAAAACATTGTAATGCTCCTTTACAAATAATCCCATTTCGGGAGATTTTTCATCGAACGCAGCGGTTAAGCTGCGTTCATCGGGGAGAAATATATGTGAACCTCTGTGGCGGAGGGGATTGTTGTGCTATATGTAGCACAATTTCACTTGAAGATGTGCTTGTAGCAGTGAAGCGTTGCAAAACAGTCTGCAAGGCTGTTGTGAGCTGACATTGTTATGCTGCTCCAGTCAAAGTGATAGTACGCAGCGCAGGTCGTGAGCTTTTGCCACTTGTAGTCGCCGTGGTAGTCACTCCACTCGCCGTAGATTTCTGCGAAAATCGGCATTATATCAACGATTTCAGCTCTTTCCGGGATAATCAATCCAGCAGCCGTTATGAAATCTGCGTCAAAAGGTGTATTGTAGCCAATAATCGTATCTGCGGAGTTTAGTATCCGCTGGATTTCGGCAGCTTTATCAGCAATGCTCGGTGCGTCCGCCACCATATCTGGGGAGATGTTATTTACAGCCTGCGCTGCGCTCCATGATTTGTGCAGGGGACGAAAGTAGCTGTCAAACAGCTTCTCACCGCTTTCGCTGATTATGGAAATCTGCAAGATTTCATCTTCTCCAGCGCACAAGCCTGTTGTTTCTGTATCTATTACGATACCGCCTGATGTTTCGGCGGGTAGCTCAACAGACTGTGTAATAGCAAGAACCTTTTCCCGTTGCTCATCCAATGCAAGGCACATTCGAGCCTTTTCCTTTTCTTTTTCGCGTTCCCGCTTGAGTCTTGCTCTGCGTTCGGCGTCCCGTGCTGCCTTGCGCTCTCGCTCCGGCTTAAAATATTCCGCCAGCTCATCGGAGCTTGCAGTTCTGACTTCCTCTGGCAGAAGATAGCGGGGGAGGGTATTAACCGAGCCAGTAGAAAAGCGTGAGGGACGGAGTTTCTTTCCGCAGTCCTTGGACACCGGAAGATATCCTGCTTTTGCCCACTGACGTTCGGTTCTCAGCTCGTCTTTAAAATCTTGATAAGATAATAAAATTGATTTTGAGTTTTGCCATCTTTCGCTTTTCACGTTGTCCTCCTTTAGTCCCTTTTCTTCTTTGCTATAAGGTAGATTATAAGCTGCGTTATCGCTTTGAAAAAGGATTTCATGTTTACCTCTTTTCTTTGCCCGATGTGCTATATGTAGCACAATTTTTTGCAGGACTGAAAAAGAAAAAGCAGGGAAGTGTTGCTTCTCTGCTTTGGTGTGTATAATTTACATTCTGTACAGCTTGTCGATATGTGAAGTGTGGCGCGACTTCTGGAGTTTGAGGTTAAACGCCATGTGCAGGTATCGTTGAGTTGTCTGAATGTTTGCGTGACCGAGTATCAGGCGGAGCGTTTCCAGATCGCCGCCGTCAGCGATGTAGTATGTCGCAAAGGTGTGCCTTAAAAGGTGCGGGTGCAGTCGCTTTATACCGCTTCGGTCTTTGAGCCGTTTGAATAGCTGCTTTATCAGGTTGTCCGAGCAGCGTTCACCGTTATTGTCGATGAACAGTGGAGAGGTCAGACCGGCGCTGCTGCGATAGCGCTTGATGTACTCGCTCAACAGGGAAGAGCTCATCGAACCCATAGGAACGAAACGCTGCTTGCCGCCTTTTCCCTTAATAATGGTAGTCTTGTTCTTGATGTCCACATCACCTATATTGATTTTGGTGAGTTCACCCCTACGCAGTCCGCAGTCAAGCATATACGCAATAAAACACTTGTTACGGGTATCCGTTTCGCTGTTTCCAAAGCAGCTGAACAAGGTTTCGATTTCTTCGTCATCAAGGATTTGCTGTTCACGATGATGTACTTTTGGGAGTTTCAATTTCCTGCTGAAATCATCTATGTACTGCTGCTCGATTGCGAAATTGTAGAACGCTTTTACAGCTCTCAGGCAACCTTGTACAGACGAGTCTGACAGCTTATCGCCGTTGTGCTTGATTACGTTGTCTTGGAGATAGACACCATACTGCTTGAAATTCTCAAGCGATAGGTTAGCGGGATTGTCAGTATCAAGCCAGATGAAAAACTTCTCCAGATTGTCTTGATACCATTCAATCGTTTTTCCGGTGTTGTTTCGGAATTTTTGCTCAAGCATAAATTCTTTGTAAATGTTTGATATCATGTTTTGCTCCCATATGTTGTATTTACAAAACAAATCTGTTTCGCAATACTTATTATACACCTTTGGGAGATAAAAAGCGTAATTTGACGGTTCCTGCTGCCTTTTCTGGTAAGCAGTATTGACAAATGCTCATCAACCTTGTATAATGTGTATAGTGCGTTTTCAACACCCAAACTGTTAATCAGGGTGTCACTGGTTCAAGTCCAGTCGGGGGAGCCAAACTCTA